>SL_3KL_010_SEDDRAFT_10001298_pt1 | contig 22514 bp, 23 predicted proteins | sample SodLakKL_010_SED_2_FD_10381 | JGI IMG/M metagenome (IMG submission 10381) | reverse complement strand
TTTACTTGTTACCATAGTAAATTTGCTGATTCCGATATCCTGGCTTGTAACCGTTTTTGAAAATTTAGACTGCTTTTCTGCCGCCATTTTCCAGTGGTATAGTCCGCCAAGCGTATGATTCACCTTATACAAAAAACTTTTGAATTTGCCTTGCTCCTCATACGTTTCGATGGATTTTAAATCATCCCAAATGGTCAGCGAAATCATCTCGCCGTTGTACTCCGAATTGTCCAGCAGAAATGCGTAGCGGCATCCGGAAATTTTCTTTAACTGTGGCAAAATCTCTTTTTCATAAACTCTGCTGAATTCCTCTTTTTTTCCCTTGTTTATTTTAAGAGATAGAATTCGCAAGTATCGTCTTCCAACCGGTACTTTTCTTGGAATCGTTTCCTCGTCAATGACAGCCGGATAAGATTTCACCTCAGGCTCAGCCGGTACAGGAACATATTCCACTTTATTTTCGCTGGATAGTTGAATTTTCCACTCACTCCCCTTCTCCAGCATATGCTGAATGGATTCGAGGTTTTGCTCAAATTTTCCGGATTGAACATAGGAATTTGCAACTTTTTCAGACGACCATATCGTTAGTGAAATATAGCGGTCGAGCTGATCCTGACTGTGAAGTAATCCGGCAAAAATGCATCCGGGCGTACTTTCAAGGGAACTGATAATTTTATCCGAATAGATTTCAGCCAGCCTCTGTTCGGCTTCTTTTTTTACTGATGCTTCCACCATACGCAAATACATGATATCCTCCTCAGTTTTATTGATTTCTTCTCAATGCCATTGCGGTAATATCATCAAACAACTTCTCTTTTCCGCTGTGTGTTAAACAGGCATCCAGAATAGATTTGATTAAATCCTCAGGCTGACTGTTCTTTTCCAATTCACCCTTTAATTGCTCGATTAACTGGTGTTCTCCCATCATTTCTTCTTCCGGATTGATGGAATCTGTTACCCCGTCAGAAAAAATAAAGAGTGTGTCTCCAACCGAAATGTTAATGATCTCCTCTTCATATTCCTGCTCGTTCATAATGCCCAATGGCAGCCCGCCGGTTGACAAGCGCTCGTAATTGCCATTGTTTTTAAAAATAAACGGATACTCGTGCCCGGCACTTGAATAGTGAAGTGTATTTGCTTCTGTATCGAGCACGGCAATAAACAGGGTGGCAAATTTTTCGGCACCTGTGCTCTGAAACAGTTGGCGGTTTGCCATTTTAAGAATTTCTCCGGGCCTGAGCAGATGCAGCACCTGCCCGCGAAGAATTGCCTGAAGATTCGACATCAACAGCGATGCCGGCAACCCTTTTCCGCTGATGTCTCCCAAACAAAGTGCCCAGCGGTGATCATCCATCCGGATATAATCAAAATAATCGCCACCTACCTCTCTTGCTGTCACGTTTGTGCCTGCCACCGCAAAGCGGTCGATCTGAGGGGCCTGCGCCGGTAACATTTTTTTCTGAATTTCTGAGGCCAGATCCAGCTCGCGGCGCATAAACCGGTATGCCTCTTCCTCTTCATATAGCCGGGCCGTTTCCACTACCTGTGCCGATTGTGCCGCTATAATTGACAACAATCGCTGATCCGATTCAGTAAAATGGCCGTCAGATCCTGATGTTTTATTATATACTGTCAGAATCCCGGTCAATTTAGAGCGCACCATCAACGGCGCACTCAGCACAGAATTGATGGATGGGTCCCACTTTACGTTCCTGAATCGTTCATCATCTTCAGGCTCATTAATCATCAGCGGTTTTTTGTTGATCTGCATCCAGCCCCGCAAATTCTGGTTCAGGTGCAGCGGAGAACGGTCACTCGAACTAACCATACTGCGAACAAGTGTTTGGGCCGGGTTCTGTTCATCTTCCGCAATCAGTGTAATATCTCCCTGTTCGGCTTCCATAGCCCGTATTGATTTACCAATAATAGATCTCATTATTTTTTCGCTATCAAGGCTGCCGCTTATCGCAAGAGACAGATCGTTTAAAATAGCGAGCTCATCAACAGCCCTTCGCAGGTGCAGGTTTTCTTTCTTCAGTTGCTGAAGGTATTCCGTTGTAAGTTCTATTTCCAGATTTGCATTCGTCACTGTAGCACCGGTTAATTGTAGATTGAAATAAAACCCTGACTGTGATCCGTTTTCACCTCTCTGCTTCTCAAGCTCACATACCAACAGAACATGGTACTTTTTCTGATTGACAATTAAACAGTTTTCAAACCACCTGGTTCTTCTCAATCTCTCGTAACAACTTTCGCTTATTCTCTCATATAGCAGAACCACGTACCGGGATAGAATGAAATGCCTCTTATATCTACAATCCCAATAACAAATATTTCAATACAGACACTGTAAAAACAGACAGGTCTGAATAAATATCTGACATGAATTGATATGAATTTATCTGGCCATTTTCAAGCTTTTGGCAAAATCTTATAAATCTCTCACGTTTGTACAGCCTGGATTATTTTCCGGAAACAGCAGTGCAGCCCATGAATATCAACATTTTAAAAAAGATAAAATCGCTGAATGCAAGTAGTTGCAACTCTTTATAGACGGTGCCGGTCTTTTATTGGTAGGCTTTTACAGCTTCTTCCTGTGTTTCATAAATATCAAAAACCGTAAACAATTTGGAAATTTTCAGTAGACTTTTAATTCGGTCTGTAGGACTGCACAATTTAAAATCGCCCCCTTCTTTTCTGAGGCCGGTCAGTGTGGCAATCAGAATTCCAAGACCGGATGAGTTCATGAAATCTACTCCGCTGAAATCACCGATAATTTTGGTTTTACCCTGTTCGGTTAATGATTTCACCTCTTCCCGAAAACCGGTAGCTGAAGCTCCTCCCATCATATTTCCTTTGAACGAGAAAATTACGGTGCCGTTTTTTTCTGAAGTAGAGTATTCCATAATAATTCTGCCAATTTTGTTTTACGGATGAGTTGTATGCTGCTCTATTATAAATAAAAATTTCGGTTTTGATAAGCTTTTTATAAAAAAAACCGAAATTAGAATCCTGTTATGATGGAGTTCAGGCTTAAAAGAGTAAGCGTAATGGGAAAAACAGTAAATAATTTTCAGGTAATTTCAAGAGCAAGATCTTTTAAGCCCTTTTCTTTTCAAGCTCATCCAGCTTGTTTCTTAAATACATCTGCTCATTGATATTATTACTGGCATACCGGCCAATTTCCACAATTTGTTTGATGGCTTTTTTAAACTCTTCTGTTGATGAGGTTTTTTGAATATAACCGTCAGCACCGGCTTCCAATGACCGGATTGCATAAAGAGACTCATCATAAGAAGAGAAAACAAGAATTTTTGCATCCCCCTGATTTTGACTGATCAGCTCAAGTGTTTCAAAATAATCTCCACCGGGCATATTAATATCCAGCACGATCAGACTGAATTCCAGTTCCCGGATCAGTTGCTGAACTTTCCCGAAATCATCAGCTTCATGAAAAGTAGCATCAGGCAGATGTTTCTGGATGATAATTCTTACGATTAAGCGAATTATCCCATGATCATCTGCCAACAATATGTGATTTTTTTTATCGGCCATGGAGAAGTTAGTACCTCAAGCACCCTGTATCTTAAACACCTGCAACTACCTTTAATGTATTTGAATCTGAAAAATCGTTATTGACCAAATCTAACACTTGAAAAGCTCAACCCGACATCCGTTTCCAGTTAAATGCAGAATTATTAAAATTTTCTCGCTCTTTCAAACAAGATTCCAAATCAGATTAATCAGAAAAAAGCCTACACTCATTAAATATTTAAATAATCAATATCTAATGAATAAATTAACTTTTTATTTGAGAAATTAAAAAATTTTAATCTTTCTCATTTCAGTTTTTATCAGATTTATTTAACCCAACATCAAGCGGCCTTTTTTTGTCTCCGGCCAGGTGGATGGTTTGTGTCGGGAAAGCAAAATCGATTCCCTCCTTATTAAACCGGGTAATGATTTCCTGATTGACCTTCTCGGTAAACCCCATGTATTGCCAATAATCAGGCGGATGGAACCAATAAAAACATTTCAAATTGAGTGAATCAGCATTCAGATCATCAAAATATACGCGTGGCGGCAAATCCTCATTCATTCCCTCATGATTGTCCAATATTTCTTTTAAAATTTCTACTGCCCGTTCCACTTTATCCGGTGGTGTATCGTAGGTGATTGTTACATCGAACACCCTGCGGATAAACGGCCGCTTGCCAATGTTGTGAATGGTCATATTTGCGAGATTCCCATTGGGCACCGTAAGCATGTGGCCATCCAGCGTTTTAATCTTGGTGGTGCGCACACCTACCTCGGTAATCACTCCAAGTTTATCATCCAGATTTATGAGCTCACCCACATTAAAAGGTTTATCTGCAAAGATCATCAGTGATCCGAAAAAATTCCGGATAGTATCCTGCGCGGCAAGGCCGAGAGCAAGGCCGCCAATACCAATACCGGCCAGGATACTTGTAATCGGTTGGTCGCTCAGCGTTTGTGCAGCTTGCAGGATGATTAAAATAACCACAGCCACCCGGATCGATTTGCCCACAATGGGGATGAGCATATCGTCGATATTGGTCGATTCACTTTTTGCAAACCCTTTGAGCCAGGCGTCCAGCACATCCACCTGCCGGTAGACAAAATGCCCGATAGCGAGTACAATCAACAGCTCGAGTGTGGTGTACAGCAGGCTTTGAAATGCTTCCGGAACAATCAGAAAAGAGATGGCCAGGCGCAAACCAAAAGCAAAAAACAGAAATGTTACCGACATTGAAGCCGATTCGGCCGCAACTGCAAGAAGCCTTCGGCCGCGCTGCTCAAATTTCGGCTTGAGCCTTCCCAAAAAATATTTTGAAAGTTTCCCAAAAAACAGTGCCAGTGCTATGATGATGATCAGCACAGCAATTCTCCAGATTTCATTGCCAACAAATACATATTCGGCAGGTTCGGTCAACAGATCCATTTGATTTCTTTTTATAAGTTTGATTCAAAATTTCAGGTTAACGGAGTGCAAGCGTTCACAAATGATTTATCTGTAAAGTTCCTGATGAAGTACATTCAACAGCTCTTCGCCAAGATTACTGCTGTATTCCCAAAACATGGCTCCGCCAAGTCCCCTCGCTTTTATGTAATGCATTTTGTGGCGCAGAGATTCCTCATCGTCATAGGAATAAAATCTCCGGGTTTCCGGGTTCCAGAGCCAGGGCGCTTTAGCTTCTTCATCCCAATAGCGAATAAATCCGTTTTTGTTGATATAATTTTCTTTGAGTTCGTCAAATCCGGCTGACCCACGGCCATCACCCGAAGCAAACTGATAGAGCCCATTGTCTTCTGGCCGCACACCAGTCCAATATCGCCCATAAAAAGCCACACCCAAAATCAGTTTCTCAGAGGGAATTCCTGCATCAATATTCCATTGAACGGATTCATCTGCCGAACCTCTTGTGTAATGAATGGTTTGAGAAGGGTAGAGATTGGCGTGATGGGCTGCCACCGGCGAGCCACCCGTGTGGTAATCGTATGTCATCAGGCTGATGAAATCGAGATACTGATGCGCTTTATGCATTTCGGTATTTTCCAAAAATCCCTTGCTGGCCCCGGTGGCAATGGTCAGCAGATAGGGATTCTCCTCGCGATCGTCAACCCGGCTCTGTTCATCAAGTTGTCTGCGTAATTCTTTCAGCATCAGCGTGAAGTTTTGCTTATCCACGGCACGGAACACATTTCCAGCTCCGGGATGGCCGGGATATTCCCAATCGAGGTCAATTCCGTCCAAATTGTATCTTTTCAAAAATTCGACTGCACTGCGGGCAAAAATTTCGCGGGATTGCTCGGTCAGTGCAGCATCAGAAAAATAGGTGGATCGGGCCCATCCGCCCACGGAAATAAGAATTTTCAAATCTGGATTATCCACTTTCAGAGAATCGAGAACTTGAAAATTGTAATCATCATTTTCCAGATAGGAGGCTATTTTTCCGTCCACAATATCGGCAAATGCATAGTTGATGTGGGTCAGTTTGCGGGCATCAATGAGATCCGTTCTCCATTCGCGCCAGCCAGCTACATAACCAACGATTTTGTAATCAGAGGTTTTGGTCACATTCTCATTCTGGCAATTGCCATCATCAGAAGCGGCATAAACCCCTGTCATAGTTACTGCTGATAAAACCAGAAACAGGAGCACAAACAGATTTCGGAGCATGTTTTTACAGATAATGTTTGTTCTCATGTTTACAATGTATGGAAATTCGCTCAGTACTTCACAAAACTGAAACTAACTGTGAAACCATTTTACATTCCTGCCAATACATTTCCCTGATCATTGCCTATCTTCAATCAAAAATATGAGATATCCATTTGTATGATGAAAGAATCCATTGAACGTCTGGAGGCGGAAGCACTGAAACTTGAACTGAATGGCCGGGACAGGAAAGAGCTCCAAAAACATGCCCTTTCACTATCACACCGTTTTTATGATTCGATAAAGGGAAACAGCGCATACCAGCCTTTTGATGATCTTGAACTTCAGTCCATTCTTGAACACCCCATTGATGAGGCAGGTGCAGATCCTGCCGATTTAATCCAAAACATTGAAGAGCAAATCTTTGAACCCGGCTTAAATGTTCCTTCAGGGCGAAATTTCGGATACATCCCCGGAAGCAGCCTGGAGAGCGCAGCCATTGGAGATTATCTTGCCGCTGTTACCAACCGTTATGCCAGTGTCTATTCCTCATCGCCCGGTGCGGTATTGCTCGAACAACGGGTTATCAATTGGATGGCTGATTTGATCGGTTACGGAGAAACTGCGGGCGGATATCTTGCCTCGGGTGGCAGCATGGCCAACTTAACGGCCGTTGTTACTGCACGCGACAGTAGCGGACTTACACCAAACCTCTATCCGGAATCGGTAGTTTATCTGACCCGGCAAACCCACCACTGTGTTGACCGCGCCCTGAACATTGCCGGCCTCGGCACCTGCCATAGACGTTACATTGAGATGGATGAACGATTCAGAATGAAGCCGGTATCGCTCAGAAAGCAAATCCGAAATGATGTGCAGGCCGGCCTGACTCCGTTTATGATTGTGGCCTCGGCCGGNTCAACCGACACCGGCGCTGTTGATCCGATGACGGATATCGGGGAAATTGCGAAGAAAAACAACANCTGGTTTCATGTGGATGCCGCTTACGGTGGCTTTTTTCTTTTAACAAAGGAGGGTAAAAAGCCGTTGAAGGGAATTGAATTGAGTGATTCGGTGGTGCTGGATCCGCATAAAGGCCTATTTCTTCCTTATGGAATTGGCGCTCTTATTGTAAAAGAAGTGGGAAAACTTGTGGACACACACCGCTACTCAGCCAACTATATGCAAAGCAATCAGATAAATGATTATGTCGCCTCTCCTGCTGATGTTTCTCCGGAGCTGAGCAAACATTTCCGGGCCATGAGAATATGGCTGCCGCTGAAACTGCACGGGTTAAAAGCCTTTCGAAGTGCACTGCATGAAAAGATACTGCTCGGCCGTTACCTCTGGCAAAAAATAGGCCAAATCAAACAGATTGAAACAGGCCCGGCACCACAACTAAGTATTTTCATGTTCAGATGGAAACCTGAAGCCGGTGATACGAATGACATGAACCGGAAACTGCATCAGGAAATTTTGAAGGCTGGCCGGGTATTTCTTTCAACCACAGAAATAGATGGAGAATTCTTTTTCAGGGTGGCAGTACTTTCCGTACGTACGCATCTTGCTGAAGCCGATGCTCTTATTTCTGTGATTAGGGAGAAGATTTCAGAATTGGAGCGGTAATTATTTAGACGAGGGTAGCTTTTTATTCCATCCCCATGATAAAACGGTCTCTGAGTTCCTGCACATACACGCCGATATCGTTTCGAATTTCGAATAAGCGACCGTGAAATTTGGAGTAGAGCGATGGCACAATAAACGGTTCGCGCTTCATTTTTTGCAAATAGTTAAGAGCGTGATTGGCACTGTAGAGAGCCTTTTTGGTGTAGGCGATGTTGCCGCCGAGCACTTCCTGCTCAAAACCAAATGAGTAACCGCCCGCAAGTTTAGCACTCACTTTCAGTACATTGATAACAAATTCGTTCACTTGTTTGGTTTGAAGGTGGGACGGAATGGTTTCTGCCCATTTCAGCACATCTACGGCAAAACTTCGTGCTTCGCGGTAAATATCCAGATTTTCGATAGAACCATATTCGGAGAATGTGAAATCTTCACTCAGCTCTTTCCACTCCTCGCCGTATTCAAAGTCTTCGTCATCCTCAAAATCATCTTCATCGAAGAAAGGAAATGTGTCATCCTGGAAGAAAAAATCATCATCTTCAAATTCATCTTCATCGTCCTCCCAGTCATCTTCATCTTCGGGGAAGTAGGCTTCATCGAGCAGTAATTCTTCCTCGATAAATGCTTCTACAGCATCCAGTTCATCCATACTTTCCTGCAACAGGATAATCCATCGGGGGGTATTTCCATGAGGATCGGATGTGATAAATCGGCGAAGTTGCTCGCTGCGTTTTTCGATTTCGTTGAGATGAGACTCCCACTGGAATTCGTTCCAGACGGGGCCTTGTTCAAAACCGTCTGAGCTCATTCAATTAATTTGCTAAATATTTACCGGTTATTTTTTCTGAAAATCTTTCAGAATAACTACAATCGAAAAATACGATCTTTATTGTTCAAATACAGTGGAAGTTCTAACTGCTTTTACAGCTTCTCGAGCACACCCATTATCACTTTGGTCATCTTGGGTTCTGCCATCGCTGCAGCATCCAAAATATCCTCAATGTTTACCGCTTCAAGAGCATCCGGGAAACATTCGTCTGTAATGACAGAAATTCCAAGCACATCCATTCCCATATGCACGGCAGAAGTCACTTCGGGAACGGTGCTCATCCCCACCACATCGGCTCCGATAAGCCGCAGATAACGATATTCTGCTTTTGTTTCGAGCATCGGGCCGCTTACGGCCACGTACACCCCCTGGTGCATGGGGATACTGTTTTCGAGAGCAACATTTTGTGCAATTTCTCTGAAACGCTCGGTATATGGATCGCTCATATCTGGAAAACGGGGGCCAAGTTCATCGTCGTTCGGCCCGATGAGCGGATTATCGCCAAGCAGGTTGATGTGATCGGTAATCAGCATAATATCACCACGCCGGAAATGCGGGTTCATCCCGCCGCAGGCATTGCTCACAAAAAGAGTATCAGCCCCGTTGGCTTTCAGCACCCTCACCGGAAATACAATTTGCTGCATGGTGTAGCCTTCGTAATAGTGGAAACGGCCCTGCATGGCCACTACTTCTTTTCCACCCAGAGTGCCGAATAGCAGTTTGCCGGCATGACTTTCCACGGTAGATACCGGAAAGTGCGGAATCTGATCATATGCGATTTCTGTTTCAACTTCCATCTCATCGGCAAGCTGTCCCAGGCCGGTGCCCAAAATGAGCATGTAATTTGGCCTGAGCTCTGTTTTTGACTGAATATAATCGAGTGCTTCGGTACGGGCTTTACGGAACGTTTCTATAGAATCTAAAGACATGCAACGTTAGTTAGTTTGGTTAATCTATTTCGTCAAGAATATCGTCAATTTTTTCTGAACCGGGAAAGGGAGGGTCTTTTTTTATTGAGCTGTTATCGCCCTCTTTCTTTTTTTCATTTTTATTTCGCTTCCGGAACTTCAGATCCACCTTTTCCTCTTCTTCTTGTTCGGGCAGTGTAAACAGCGATTGGTCGTCTTTGCTGAATTGCCTCAGAGCTTCACTCGTGTTTTCAAGGTATGATTTAACCGACCGGATCATCTCTTCGCGGCGGTCAATCAGCTGCAAAATGTTCTGGCGAATTTCGCGGCGCTGCTGGTAGGCTTGCTGAATGATGGATTCGGCTTCAAGTTCAGCTTTTTCGGTAATGTTTTTGGCTTCTTTTCTTGCACTGCTCAGTTTATCTTCTGCAGAATTTTTTGCCGTCTGAAGGGTTTCATGCAGAGCCTCTTCCACACGCTCGTAATGCATCAATTTATCGTTCATTTTATCGAGCTGATTTTCGAGCTCCCTGATTTTCCCTACCATGTGCTCCCATTCGCTGGCAATCAGGTTCAGATACGATTGTACTTCGGCCGGATCATACCCGCGCAGAGATTTTTCAAATTGTTGCTGTTTTATTTCAAGAGCTGTCAGTTTCATGGGCAATAATAGGTTCTTAAATTTTGGATTCTATTCTAAAAATCAGATTGTCTCTCTGTACATTACCGGGCTATTTCGTACCACTGAATAATAAACATTCTCCAGCATAATCTTTATTGATTCAGCATATTTTTCAGTTTTCCACCCTGCTGGTTCTCCTCCTTGGTGGCTTCATTTTCAATTTCTATTTCAATCGAACTTTTTTGTTCGTTTTTGGTTGTCTCTTTTTTCTTTGAGGTGGTTTTATCCGGGGCCGTATCTGTTACAATTGCTTCCAGGTTTGAAAGCCGACGGTCCGTTTTCTCCTTAAATTCGCGTAAAGCTGCCAGAAACTCCTGATTTTCGGTCAAATTACCCGATCCTTTTTTTACCCACGTTTTTATGATGCTTCCAACAATTCCCAAAAAAACGATTGCAACAATACTTCCAAAAACGATAGATACAATAAAGACCTCTTCACCCATTATGATTTTATCCTCTGTTTTTAATTAACATTCCATCTTACTGATCCAGCAAATTTTTCAGCCTTTCCTTTCCCTTTATTTCAGCTTCATCCTTCTGGCTTTCAATTTCAATATCTATCAAACTTTGCTTTTTCCTGGCTGCAGTATCTGTCTTCTGTGTGTGTTCTTTCATCGTTTTTTCATCAGAAATCTCATCAATAACCTTTTCGATGCGGGTCAGCCGCCGGTCGGTATTTTCTTTAAACTCGCGCAAAGCGGCCAAAAATTTCTCGTTTTGCGTTAAATCACCCGATCGCCCTTTTATCCAGGTTTTGATAATACTACCGGCAATTGCACCAAGAATAATCAGTACAACACTTCCAAAAACCACAATTGCATTTGGATCTGCTCCATCCAGCATTTTAATCACCTTTTACTTTTTTTGCCTGTTCAGAAACCCTTTTTTCATTTTCCTTTTTGATTGGCACCTCATCATTCAGCTCAATATCTGCGGCATTACCTGTCGATGCTGCAACGCTCCCGAATGACTCATCAGCTATTATCGCTTCCAGATTTTCAACTCTTTTTGTGATTAACGCAAGCTCTTTGTGTATATCATCCAACTGCTCATCACTTTGTTTATTTTGCGACTGCCACTTCAATTTATTTTTTTGATAGTCGATCAGGTAGCCGCCGATAATTGCTGCAAGAATTATGATTGCAATGAGAGTTCCCGACATACTGTTTTTGACCTGATTGTTTATTTATGCATAGTTCGGATATAGCATTTTGCCACTTCCAAAAATGCACTTTCAATTAAAATAAAAAAACACGGGCTCATTATCTCCCAATCCAAAAAATAAAGATTCCATTACCTAAAGAACGGGCTTATTTTGTAACGCACTGAAATCTTAATAGTTACGTTCGCCAAAAATAGCTGTTCCAATCCGTACCATGGTGGCTCCTTCTTCGATAGCCACGTCAAGGTCATTGGTCATGCCCATGGAGAGATGCTCCAGTTCCACCGCGCCTCCGTTCAGGTGCAAATGCTCATCCCTCAGTTTTTTCAGCAGTCTGAACTCCGGCCTCACATCTTCAGGATCATCCGTAAACGTAGCCATTCCCATCAATCCTCTAACGCGAGTATATTTTAGATTTTGGGCATATTTCAACATCGGTTCCAGTTGATCGGGTTCGCAGCCGCTTTTTTGTCCTTCACCGCTGATATTCACCTGAATCAGTGCATTGATGACCCGGTCTTCGGCTTTTGCCCGTTTTTCGATCTCCTTCAATGCTTTTTTCTTGTGCACGGACTGGATCCAGTCTACCCTGTGAGCCATATATTTGATTTTATTGGTCTGAAGATTCCCGATAAAATGCCATTGAACAGTCTCGTCTTTGATGGCTTCCATGCGGTCTTCGAGAGCTTTGGCGCGGTTTTCCCCGATATGCTTGTGGCCGGTTTTAAGCAGCTTCAGTATATCTTCGTCTGGCTTTGTTTTACTCACGGCAACCAGTGTAATTTCTGAGGGATTTCGGCCTGCATTATCACACGCTTCTTTTATGCTATCCAGAACTTTTTGATACCTGTCATTCAATTTAATGCTCATTAGGTAATTCTATCTACGGTTAAATTCAAAATTGATAATTGCTGAGTTTCTTCATAAAGAATTAATCAAATGGCTTTTATGCAGTTCAAAGATAGTAAAGTTTTATCCGAAAATTTTTTCCCGAACGTTCTGACATCAAGTAATTTTGTTTATCAAATTTATGAGATCAGTTCCTCATCTTTCTCTTCTCCTTTTAAACGGACCATCTTTGCAGGTGGTATAGCTCTGTCTTCGGTTTAAAAGCACTAATTAACGAATTTGAAAGATCAGCAATTCGCCAGATCACTCTGTCCAGGATTCTGTTTTTAAAAAAACCTGAAAAAAGCAGTTTCAAGAAAACAAAATGATTCGTATTTTTGATGTCTGTGAAAAAAATAATGACACACCAGCGAAAATCCATATTCAGGACGAACGCGGGGTTAAAATCCCATCCTGCCAAGCGTTCACCTCGAACCAGCACGGGAGGTTTTAAAACTTGAACACCCAGGTTCGCCATATAACAAACTTTATACATCAGTGGGCACCGCCCGGTATAAAGATGAGTTATGACAATGTAGGGCTTCTGCTTGGCGATCCATCCTCCCCTGTTTCAAGAATTCTTGTTTGCCTCGATGTTACAGAAGATATTGTTGACGAAGCCGTAGATAACAAGTGCGAGCTGATTGTATCTCACCATCCGCTGATTTTCAACAAAATTTCCAGTATCAACCCTACTGATGAGCAGGGGCGTATTATCTACAAAATGATTCGCAACAATATTGCGCTCATCACAGCCCACACCAACCTGGATGCCGCTCTCGATGGTGTATCGTTTGTACTGGCCAACAATCTCGGCCTCGATGACCTGCAGTTTCTGGACAAAAGGTACAACATCAGCAGAAAAATTTCGCTCACCACGGATTATGAAGACACCGAAGCCGTGCTGAAACTCCTGAATTACTATTCGGCAGAAGAAGCTCATTTTTACGGAGTGGACGGGCGAAAGGAAGATCAGAAGAATTTTGAAGCCATTATTGATGAGCATAATGTAAATCAATTGCGCAAAACGCTCGAAAAGGAAGGGTTGCTGAAAAAGGGGAGTTTTCAGGTAATGGAAATGTCAACCCCCACCAACAATTTCGGCATGGGCGTGCTGGGGCATTACCCTGATGAAGGCATTGCCATGGATGAATTTTTACATCTTGTGTGCCGTGCACTTGATGTACCCACACTTCGTTATTCAGGTGGTGCCGAACGAATTCAAAAAGTAGCCGTATGCGGCGGTTCAGGTGTTTATTTGAAAAAAGCCGCCATGCAAGCCGGAGCGGATGCGCTGGTTACCGCCGACATCAAATACCACGATTATTTTATTGAAAAACCGGATTTTCTGCTTGTAGATGCAGGACACTATGAAAGTGAGTTTCCTGTAGTAGAAGCCATAAGGAAAGAATTATCGGAAGCTTTTGAACATTTGACGGTGGATGCCACCGAACATGTAACCAATCCGATGAAGATTTATGTTACAGATTTTGAAAATAAAAACATCTAAACACTCGTAAATCATCACCATGCAAGAGGTACTTCAACAACTCGCCAATCTTCAGTACATCGACAGTCGCATCGATGAAATCCGCCAGTTAAGAGGCGATTTACCCGAAGAAGTTCTCGATATCGAAACCAACATCAACCGTTTTGAAGCCAAAATTCGGCAGCTCGAAGAAGAGCGTGACAAGGTTACTGCCGAAAAGAAAAAGTTAGAGCTCGATATTGAAACGTCAATGGATAAAACCAAAAAGTACGAAGAGCAGCAATTAACCGTACGGAATAACCGGGAATACGATGCGCTGACCAAAGAAATTGAAGCCCAGAAGCAATTTGTAGAGAATTCAATTTCAAGAATTGAAGAGATTGATAAACGTCTCGAAGAGATTGATTCTGAACTGGAAACCAATCAAAAAGAACTGGAAGAAACCCGGGAATTACATTCCGAGAAGAAGGAAAATCTTGATAAAGTAGTGGAAAGCACGAAAACGGAAGAGGATAAACTTCTCGAAAAACGTGAAGAGCTCGAAGAAGAGCTTGATAACCGCTACGTTCGAAGTTACAACAGGCTGCGCAACGGGTTGAACAACGGTATTGCAGTGGTTGCTATGGAAAAAGGTGCTGCACTCGGTATGGCCCTGCCTCCACAGACACAGGTGGAAGTACGCCGCAAAAACAAAGTTATTATTGATGAGCATAGCGGCCGAATTGTGATTGACCCTTCTTTTTTCGACGAAGCAAAAAAACAGCTGCAAATTTAAAATTCTGCAAATTGCAAGATTATCGCTGGTTTCTGCGTTAATCAACTGATGGCTATTTCAACAATTTTAAAGTTCCCGGGCAATCGTCCCGACAATCTTGTCGGGAAGGAAAGTCCGAACACCAACGAGAACCGTGCCCCGGGAAACCGGGGTCTCTGCTGTAAATCGGCAGGGGAGACAGTGCCACAGAAAACAGACCGCCCCGATACTTTGGGGTAAGGGTGAAAAGGTGAGGTAAGAGCTCACCGTCCCGTCCGGCAACGGCTGGGTGCAGGGTAAACCTCACGGGGTGCAAGTTCATGCAGGTTGTGTGCCTCTCGTCGCTATACAACCGGGTGGAACGCCCAGATAAATGATTGCTGCCCCGAATTGTCGGGATACAGAATTCGGCTTACAGGGAACTTTTTCAAGAAGTGGCCGTTTTGTTTACAGACGGCCATTTTTGTTTTTGGCTTAAATAAATAAGATTTTAAAAAATGTAATCCGATAAAATATTATTCACTTTTCAGGGTTGCACCTTTACATAAACATAAAAACAGATACAAATTACTTAATGAAAATAATTAAAAGTATACTCGTCACATTAATCGCAATTTTTGTAACCTCCGGTGCATTATTTGCTCAGGTGCAGCAACAACAGCAGCAAATGCCTGACCTTCCTACTTCTGATGAAGTGAGTGATGAAGAAATTGTCCAGCTTGTTAATACCATCCACGATCTCGAGCCTATCCAAATTAAAGCTCAGGAACAAATTGAAGAAGCAGTTGAATCTGAAGATATCTCTTTTGAAAGATTCCAGCAGATGATGATGGCCATGCAGAATCCACAAATGGCCGATCAGATGGACATTAGCGATGAAGAAATGTCAAAAATTCAAACACTTCAACCCAGACTGATGGAAATTCAGGGTGAAGCTGAGCAGGAAATGGCGGAAAAAATTGAAGATAACGGCCTTACCATGGAGCGATACAGAACTATCATCATGGGCGCACAACAAGATCCTGAACTGATGGCCCGTGTAGAAGCTGAACTGGATGACGAATAAGTTATCCTGAAACCGGTTAACTGAAATTAAAAAAAAAAGCTTCTGTCAGAAATGGCAGAAGTTTTTTTTATGTCAAGGTTTTTTGATATTGATCATTACAGATTCACACTGTAACTGCCTTTTATTTTTCGGTCTAATTCTCGCCGCACGTCTTTTTCTTTAATATCTTCCCTCTTGTCGTATTGCTTTTTACCCCTCGCAAGGCCAATCAGAATTTTGGCATAGCCGCCCTTAAAATATAATTTGAGCGGAACCAGTGTATAACCTCGCTGATTAATTCGCTTATCTATCTCACGAATCTCTTTTCGTTTTAGCAGCAATTTACGGTCGCGGCGCTCATCATGGTTATTATATGATCCAAATTCATACGGTTTGATGTACATATTTTTCAGCCAGACCTCTCCCCTGTCCATAAAAGCAAACGACTCCTGAAGACTTGCTTTCCCCGCACGGATTGATTTTACCTCGGTACCCTTCAGCGCAATGCCGGCCTCAAACGTTTCATCAACATGAAACTCGTGCCTTGCCTTTCGGTTCTTAATTGTAGGAGGAGATTTTTTCTGATTGTCGTCAGCTTTTTTAGCCACAAATATTTTTTTTATTGATTCTTATTGATTCCTTTAACGTACAGGATTATTCGAATCGTCTCAATAATCAAAACCCACTTCCCGTAATCCCTCAATCACGTCCGGGTCGGGATGCCGCTCAGGGATGGTTTCATAAATATCCATTATCTGCTGAACCTGTTCGATAGCCACGGCATTTTGCGGATTAATTCTGAGCACCTCTGTAAACTGCACCAACGCATTGTTCATCCGGGTGCGCATTTCTGTTTCATCAAAAGTGTTCATGCTGTGCATTGCATAATTGAGGTGTGTTTTCTCCAGTAATAATCGAATCTCGGGATCGTCTCTGTCTTCACTATCCAGCATTGATAGTGCGGTTTCATAATCATCGTTATCAATCAGAACATCAACCTGTTCAGATAGTGTAAGATCTTCATTGATCAGGTCACTTTCTGATTGATTACAGGATGCCAAAACAAGTATAAAGGGAATTATCCACAGATATTTAACAGCTGAAAATTTCATAAACATTTATAGTTTCAATTTTGGAATTTATGTTGAGATTTATCCGGCAAAATAAATAGGTGTCGGGCTGATGCACAATACAAATACCGCCATGCTGATCCAGCCAAGTCTTCTGCGGCCCGGTGTTAGCGGCTCTTCAAACATTACAGGCGGATGTTCAATTTTAACAAAGTAAACAAGGAAAAAGCTCCAGAACACCCAAATTAAAGAGCCGGCCTGTGTAAACCCGGAACTGATCACCAGATACACTACAGATATCCCCAGTGACAGAGTCCACACCGGGGCAATCCAGTTAATTTCTCGGTAAAACGCTTTTTTCAGAAAGAACATCAGCAGCAGGCCCCAAATCAAAATGGAAGTATAGCCAAATCCAGGCATCCATTCGTTGATATTGATGTATAAAAAAGGAATAGCCTCTATTCCCGCAAGGGCCATTATACCGCCAAACCCGAATCTGGCCACTTTTTTGTGTTTATCATAACCCAGAAGTGAATATAAAATATGTCCGCCATCCAGTTGGCCGATGGGAGTCAGGTTCAGTGCGGTAAAAAAGAGCCCCAGCCAACCTGCAAACAAAAACGGGTAGTGATACATCTCGTACATAGGCGGTACGTTATCAAAAAAACTTGCCAGAAATGAAAAGAGCAGTGTATTCCCCATAAGGATGGTTGCCCCTTCAGGAGATGTTTCGGGTGGCTCTTCGGGAAATGTGCCTGTTTCCTGAATATGGCTGATCACTTCTTCATGACCGGCAAAATTTTCGATAAACTCCGGCCCGGGCAGTGTGGCAAACCCGTAAAGCAGAATTATCAGTGAAACAAAAAAGCCAGCAATTGGCCCGCTGATGCCAATATCAAACAGTTTCCGGGTATTTCGTATTCGCTCCTCAATTTTGATTACAGCCCCCAGTGTCCCGATCCCCACCGGTATAGGAATAAAATAAGGCAGGGTTACCTTCACATTGTGATAAACCGCTGCAAAATAGTGGCCAAACTCATGAGTGCCCAAAAACGCCAGAAGAAGCGCTGCAAACAGTGCGCCCTGAGGCCACATTTCCCAGAAACTTTCAGCGTTCGCAGAATGTCCCACCCATATAATTCCGACAAACGTGACACATAAAAATGTTGCTGCAAAAAGTAAAAAGTGCTTAATCACCGTTTTTACCGATGGCCTGTTTTTGGGCTTTGGTCTTAGAGGTGGGATTTCTTCGGTTTTAAAGTGCGCTTCGGGGAATGCCAATTTCTGCTATTTCAACCTCAATGTTTTGAATTTAATTCTTGCTTCGTAATATCGGCAGTGTCATACATCGTGCACCGCCTCTTCCTCGGCAAAGTTCATGCCCTTCGAAACTGACGGCAATTTTTTCAGAATTATCCGGTGAAATTCCTTTGCCTTTGTACTCTTCTACAAACTCATATTGATTCATATGCTTGTAGCCGTGCGCTTTCATAGCCCAGAATGTTTCGGTATTTCTGCCATATCCCAATACCACTCCGGGTGCCATTGCAAACAGGTTGGCGCCATCGGTCCATTGCTCCCGAAACTGGGACACAGGATCATCTCCGCCACACTTAATAAATGTGAAAGATTTTCCGGTCAGCTCTTCCAGTGCATCCTTTACAGTATTACACTGCCGGCTTTGTATAAATTCGCCGCCCGAAAAAAGATCTACCACATTGTGCGTTTGCTCTATGATAGCCGGCGGAAATGCCACACATTCATTATGATCGGTAAATGTAAAAATCGTGTCGAGATGCATGGAGGATCGCTGTTTGGGGATATCCACGGCGAGAACATGCTCTACTCCCCGGGCATGCATTTTTCCGGCCACACTCATCAATCCGCTGAATGATGTGCGTTCACTCATTCCAATCATCACAATTTTATCGGAAACCACAAGTACGTCACCGCCTTCAATCGACTGTTTTTTTCCGATCGAGACCACATTGTTTTTAATTGGTTCAAAAAGCGGATGGTATTTTGCAATGATGCGGATTAGTAAAAATTCACGCGAACGAGCATGTTTTGCCGCTCTCGACAGAATGATTCCATCTCCCACTACCGCTGCAAGGTCTCGCGTAAAGAGCAGGTTTGGGGCCGGCTGCAAATTAAACTGGCCGCCAATGGTTCCCTCTACAACAAACTTCAGTAACATTTCGGGGTCCAGCTTCAGCAGATCTTGTTCAATGGTGTGGATATTTTCGAAAGGAAGCTCACGGTTCATCATTTCGATAAATTCTGCTCTTACATCTTGACTCTGAAAACATTCCAGCGCAAGATCTGTAATTTCATATACCCGGCCGTCGGCAGGCATGGCGGCTTTAAAAACATTCAGCATTTCCAGATGCTCTTTTCTGGCATCATTTTCAAAAATAATGTCGTCAAAAAGAAGCTCTTCTTTCAAGCCCGGATTAACCAGTGATACTTCCCGGCCCGGCGTATGTACAATTACTGCTTTCAGCAGGTCTGTTTCTGATGTAATATTAATATTCATGGTCAGTGTACTTAAAATTTTTCAGGCAGGAAGATACACTTTTTATCGGATCTTTTTGAACCGGTAATGTTGTTTAGCGGTTCGAATCTAACAACCTGACAGAGTCGAGGCTGTTCAAAAAGGGCGCTATAAAGGATATATTTTCTACAAAACCGTCATGCCGGACTTCGATCCGGTATCTCCTGCTTTTATCAAAGATAGGAGACCCCGTATCAGGCCCGCCTGCGCTGCCGCTTCGGAAGGCAGGTACGGGATGACGCACTTTTTGGACAGCCTCTCCTGTCATAGTTGTGGGTCAATGGCTAATATCTTGCTAAACTGCTTTCCGTGATTCCGATTGACTTCTCGGGCCAAAATAACAATGTTTTCCCGCTTTCAAATAAATTCTAACTATCGATTAAATGCATCCAAAGTTCTGATATCCCGTAATATTATCAATGTACTTCAAATCAAATTGAAATTAATTTGACACAAGGAAACTGAAATTGATAAGGGAATAAAGAAATGTTTGAACGAGTAGAGCTTCAGCTCTCCGTGATGATGAAATATAGTTCGGCCCGGCGAGTTAATTGAAAGCTCATTCAGTTCATTTGGTTCAATAAGTTTTTTTAGTTCATTTTATTTTGAACTTTATGAAAACCTCCATATCATATAGGTATGGAAACAGAGAAAATCACATATATCGAAGAATCAGGACTGCTTTTTGAAAAGCTGGGATTAACACGAATGGCCGGGCGGGTATTCGGCTATTTGATTGTAAGCGAAGAAGATCAGGCTTCTTTTGATCAGATACGTAAAGTGCTTCAGGCCAGTAAGGGAAGTATCAGCGGCACAATGAAACAACTTTTAAATGCCGGTATGGTTGAAGCGGTAAGCCTTCCGGGAGACCGAAAAACTTATTACCGGCCAAGCAAAATGAAAATCGGTGATATTCTGAAACACAGAATGAAACAGTTTGATGATTTTGCAAGAATATTATCGCGCGGCGAGGAATTAAAATCGAAAAAAGATGATGTTTCCGAATGGCTGATTGAAGCTTCAACATTCTACTTATGGATCGGAGAACAGCTTGATGAAATCATAGACAAATGGGAATCAGAAAAAACAAAGATTATAGAAGAATACAGGCAAAACCATGAAGAAAGAATTGAATCATAACACATCTCAATCAGTCGGTTTGCTTCAATATTTAAAGCAGCTTGACCATCAAATTGATGAATGGATCAGGCATTTTATCGATCAGATTGAACGAGTTTACAACCATCAAAACAGATAGAATCATGAAATTTTTTATCATGTTAAAACCAAAATTATTAACTGTAACAATCCTTGTATTTTCAGTTTGTGTTTTTATGCCGGCAAAAGAGAGTGCCGCTCAAAACCCGGCCGAAATCATAGAGCGTATGGAAGATATGATGCTGGGAGACTCACAACATGCTGAAATGACTATGACCATAGAACGTCCGCGTTATACACGAGATATTTCCATGCGCTCCTGGCTGCTTGGAAGAGATTATTCGCTCATCTTGGTAACAGCTCCGGCTCGAGATGAAGGAACTGTGTTTTTGATGCGCGAAAACGACATTTGGAATTACGATCCGAGAATAGACCGAACCATTCGTTTACCATCCTCAATGATGGCACAGTCATGGATGGGCTCAGATTTTACCAACGACGACCTTGTGCGCGATACAGACCTCATCGAAGATTTTGAACACGAACTGCTTCGTACGGAAGAATATAACGGCTACGAAAGCTACGTGATTGAAATGATTCCAAAACCCGATACCCCCATCGTTTGGGGGAAAGTTTTAATATGGATTAGCGTGGACGATTACATCCAGCTGCGGGTTGAAAATTATGATCAGAGGGATCAATTGGCCAACACGATGGAGCTCAGTGAAATTCAGGAGTTCGGACACCGTAAAATACCGACTCAAATCACTGTTACCCCGGCCGGAAAAGAAAATGAAAAAACCATTCTCACATATCAAAATCTGGAGTTCGATATCGATATTGACGAGGGGTTTTTCTCCCGCGCGAACATGCAGCGGGTTCGATAAATCGTAAAACATTATTTGAATCATCGGGGGAGAAGTTCAGGCTCTTATATCGAAATCAAAGAGATGAGTGATTCAAATTAAACTCCAACATTATGAAAACCTACTTCAAATTAGCCTGGAGAAACATCTGGAGAAACAGGCGCAGAACCCTCATCACCACTTCTGCCATCGTTTTTGCGGTTCTCGTTGCTATCGTAATGCAGTCGATGAACAGGGGAAGTTATGAAGTGATGATAGACCGAATGGTGAGATTCAACACCGGGTATCTTCAAATACAGGATTATCGGTACGATGATGAATCCTCGCTCGACAACGCATTTTATTACAATGAAGAGCTCAGGGATAGAGTTTTAAATGCCGACGACAGGATTGAATTAATACTCCCGCGCATAGAAACGTTTATGCTGGCTGCCAACGACGAGGCCACACGGGGAGCGATTATGTTTGGGATAGATCCCGAAAAAGAACGGCATTTCAACGATCTTGACAATTATCTGACAGAGGGGCGCTTTTTTGAAATCGATAAGCAATCGGCCGTTATTGGCCAGGGTCTGTCAAACAGGCTCTCGCTCGGGCTTGGAGATACACTCGTTCTGATAGGGCAGGGGCGTTTTGGCATGTCGGCCAGCGGCCTGTTCGAAATTACCGGCATAGTAGAGCATCCCATCCGCGACATGAATAATCAAATTGTGTATTTGCCGCTCAGAACGGCACAGGAGTTTTTATCTGCCGATGATCATATAACCGGACTGATGATTACCCCGCATCGAGAACGCCAGACCGATGCCATTGCCCAAACACTGAAGGCCGAATTTACCGATGACGAACTGGTGGTTTATACCTGGCCGGAACTTATGCCCGAAATCCTGGAACTGATGGAGATGGATTTGGCCGTTCCCCGCCTGCTCACAGTTGTACTTTATGTGGTGATCGGCTTCGGATTTTTCGGCACAGTTCTGACAATGACATTGGAGCGCCTCCGCGAATTCGGGGTTTTGTTATCAGTAGGTATGCAGCGCCTGAAACTTTCATCCGTGGTATTTATCGAAACCCTGATCATAAGCTTAATCGGTGTAATTGGCGGAATTGCACTCTCCTGGGCTTTTTTAAAAGCCATAGACCCGATAAATCTTACCGGAGAAGCCGCCCAGGCTGTTATAGACCTTGGTTTTGACCCAATCATACCGATGTCTTTTGCACCCGACCAGTTTTACATGCAGGGTTTGTATGTATTTCTGATTGTGATGGCCATTTTCATCTTCCCACTGATAAAAATTATGAGAT
>SL_3KL_010_SEDDRAFT_10001295_pt1 | contig 22539 bp, 20 predicted proteins | sample SodLakKL_010_SED_2_FD_10381 | JGI IMG/M metagenome (IMG submission 10381) | reverse complement strand
CGGCACCTTTTTTATCGCAGGTTTAACAATTGGATTGGCTGGAATTGGTATTATTCTCGGGTATCGGCTGCCTGATGCGGTCACCGACTGGGTCGGTATTACCACCTTAGCCGGCGCTTCGCTTGTGAATGGGATAGCCGCTGCCAGCCTCACCCTTCTGTTACAATATGTCTTTTCTCAATCTCTGGGAATAACAACCTCTTTACAGCTCTTGGATACATCACGTCCAGATCACCCTTTACTGCAACTAATGCTCAGAAATGCACCAGGCAGCTACCAACATTCATTGCAAGTTGCGAACCTGGCGGAGCAAGCCGCTGAAGCCATTGGTGCTGACAGTTTATTGGTGCGAGTCGGTGCAATTTACCACGATTGCGGTAAAGCAAACAATCCGGCGTTCTTTATCGAAAATCAAATTCAACCGAAATTAATCCTCATGATGATATAGATCCTTACTTGAGTGCACAATCGATCATCAGCCATGTCACAGATGGTGTGAAATTGGCAAAGAAGCACAAGTTACCCAGTCAAATTATCGATTTTATCAAAGAACACCACGGCACCATGCATACCCATTATCAATACACTCAAGCGCAAAAAATCGCTGAGGATCCAGAAGAGGTCGACATAGCTTTGTTCACATACCCTGGCCCCAGGCCTCAATCCAGAGAAACTGCCCTATTAATGCTTGCCGATGGAACCGAGGCTCGGGCTCGTTCTGAGAAACCAAAAGATGAAGACGAATTACGAGCGGTAATCGATTCAATGATTACTTTCTATGAACAAAATCATCAATTGGATGATACTGACCTGACCTTAAGAGACCTTCAAACCATTAGAAATTCCTTTTTCCATACATTACAAGGCTCCTATCACCCACGGGTTAAATATCCTGAATTAAAAAAACCAGCAAGGAAGCCTACGAACTCGGGGAATGTTGCCAAGGAAAAAACCACTTCATGACGATTGAAATAATACAAAACAATTATGATTCCCAGGTAATAGATCATGGGTTATTAGAGACCGCAATCAGATTAACTTTAGATAAGCACGCTAAACCTGATGTTGAGATCACATTAACCCTTACAAACAATGAGGCTGTACGTCAGCTGAATATGACTTACCTTGGTTTGGATAAAACAACAGATGTTTTAGCCTTCAATCAGGATTTCAACAACCCAGAAACAGGACGGTTTTATTTAGGAGATGTAATCATCTCAATCGATCAAGCAAAATTACAAGCACATGAAAACAATCACACACTTGACGAGGAATGCGCCTTTCTTACCATCCATGGCACATTGCACCTGCTCGGTTATGATCATTCTGATCAAAAAGAGAAAGACGTAATGTGGGCTATTCAAGAGGATATTATGAATGAGTTAAGGCTGTCAAGAGAGGAGAAATCAGAATGAAAGCAAACCAGGGCAGAAAAGGATTTGGAAACTTACTGATTTTGTTAGCAATTTGTGGCATCATATTTTCTGTCTTGGGAATAGGATTAACTTGGTACTTCAAACCAATGGTTCAGGAATCTGTGTTTGTGATCGTTGATTTATTGGATCAGATTTTCATTAACACAGAAGCTGGCTTAGTTGTAGTGGACAATGCTTTAGGAAGTGCCATTAGTAACCTTGATACCATCTCATCCACACTGGTTAACTTGAACACGACAATTGATAGCATTTCAGATTCATTAAACTCCTCAGCAGACTTAATCGGTGGTGATTTGAGATTAACACTTATTGATACGCAAACTGCATTATCTTCAGCATCATCCAGTGCAGGGCTGGTAGATAACACCCTCAGGTTTATTGCCTCCATTCCATTGCTCGGGGCAGATTATCGACCAGAAGTTCCCTTAAGTGAAAGTTTGCAACAAGTATCTGACAGTATGAGTGAAGTTCCCGAGGCGTTTCTTGAGATCGAACAATATATTCTGGAAACAGAAAGTGGAATGGTCAATCTCAAATCGGATATCACCGAACTGGCAAATGAAATTGAAGAATACGAGCAAGACCTTCTGGCGGCTAAAACGATCATATCTGAGTATGACCTTGTAATCGAAGACCTTCGTGAACAATTATCTGATTTCCGTAAAAATTCAACTACATTTTTCTTAATTGCCAGCTTAATTTTAACTGGTGGCTTTTTTTTCCTGGGTGTTTCTCAAATCAGTGTTATAAAGCAGACCATCGATTACCGTAGAAGGGAACAAGTTACTGTAAATCTTGCAGATTTACAGCGAGAATAAATTCAAAACTCATTGATTGAAAAGGAGATCTTATGAGACACTTTATTGATATTGCGGATTTCACCGCAGATGAAATTCAAGGTATGCTTGAATTGGGTTTAAGGCTAAAAGATGAACTCAAGCAAGGCATATTCAGACCACTCTTAAAGAACCAGGTGCTTGCAATGGTCTTTCAGAAACCTAGTTTACGCACCCGGGTCAGTTTTGATATGGCAATGCGCACATTAGGTGGTGATGCACTCTATCTTTCTCCCCAAGAGATCGGACTTGGAAAAAGAGAAGCGATTTCTGATATTTCCCGAGTCTTATCAGGTTATGTGCAGGCAGTTATGGCCCGTGTTTTTGCTCATGATCATATTCTCGAACTGGCAGAATATTCCTCAATTCCTATTATTAACGGTCTGAGCGACTATAACCACCCCTGCCAGGGAATGGCTGATGCCCTGACAATTCTCGAAGAATTTGGTGACATTAAGGGTCTGACAGTGTCATATATTGGGGATGGAAATAATGTGGCCGTGTCTCTGATGAAAGCCGTTACAAAACTCGGTGCTGACTTTCGAATTGCCAATCCCGAGGGATATGATATGCCAGAAGAAGTTATCCATCAGGGGAAAGCATTAGCAAAACTATCTGGTGGATCAGTTTCGTCATTCAGAGAACCACAACTAGCTGCTGAAGATGCTCATGTTATTTACACAGATACCTGGACCAGTATGGGTCAAGAAGAAGAAGCCAAAAAGCGAGAAAAGGTCTTTCCACCCTACCAGGTCAACCAGGATCTGATAAAGTTAGCTGACCCTAAAGTCATCGTTCTACATTGTTTACCAGCCCACCGTGGTCAGGAAATTACTGATGAGGTTGCTGATGGTGCACATTCCCGGTTGTTTGTACAAGCTGAAAATCGTATGCATGCCCAAAAGGCGATTCTCCTTGAATTGATGATAGGTGGTGACCCAGATGAAAAATAGCGAATATTATATTAACCTTGAAGATAAATACGGTGCACACAATTATCACGCCTTAGACGTAGTCCTCACCAAAGGCGATGGTGTCTGGGTGTATGATATCGAGGGTAACAAGTACCTCGATTGTCTCAGTGCTTACTCTGCTGTGAATCAGGGGCACAATCATCCAAAAATCAAACAAGCGATGATTGACCAGTTAGATCGAATCACCCTCACCTCACGAGCTTTTCGCACGGACCAGCTTGGTTTGTTTTACAAAAAACTTGCCGATATGACCGGCTACGAGAAATCTTTACCGATGAACAGCGGTGCAGAGGCTGTTGAAACCGCTGTTAAGGCCGTACGGAAATGGGGCTATGTTAGTAAAGGTATTCCACGGCACAAAGCCGAAATCATTGTTGCTGATGGGAATTTTCACGGTAGAACCGTTACTGTGATTTCATTTTCACCACACCACCAATACAAACACGATTTCGGGCCCTTTACACCCGGTTTTCCAATGGTTGAGTATGGCAACATCGAGGCAATCAAAGCAGCAATCAACGAAAACACAGCTGGGATCATGTTGGAACCACTGCAAGGTGAAAGTGGCATTATCATCCCACCAAAAGGATATTTAAAAGCTGTTGAAGAGCTCTGCCGCCAGAACAATATCCTCCTAATTGCGGATGAAATACAAACCGGTCTGGGCCGTACAGGTGCCTTATTCGCTTGCGAGCATGACGATGTGCGTCCGGATGTTATGATCATTGGTAAAGCGCTCTCGGGTGGATTTTATCCTGTTTCAGCTGTATTAACCGATGAACCCGTACTTGGTTTAATCGTTCCAGGAGATCATGGGTCAACCTTTGGTGGTAACCCCCTGGGAGCAGCCGTTGCAATTGCAGCCCTTGAGGTCATCGAAGATGAAAAACTGATAGAAAATGCCCGTGACATGGGTAATTATATTAAATCTCAACTTAGCCAATTTCACCAAAAGAACATTAAGGAGGTTCGAGGTAAAGGTCTGTTAATTGGCGTTGAGCTAAAACATGAAGTCGGTGGTGCCAGGCAGTTTGCAGAAATCCTGCAAGAAAAAGGAATCCTCATAAAAGAAACAAGTGAACACGTCATCCGCATCGCACCACCATTGATTATTGACAAAGAAACTGCTGATTGGATGCTGTCGGTATTACATGAGGTTTTAACTTAATAACCAGTAAATCCCTGGGAGGGCTAATGAACCGCTTTGCTAAAATCGTTTGCACATTGGGTCCAAGTAGTGATTCAAAAGAGATGATTAAATCACTGGTTGTGGCTGGAATGAATGTCGCGCGCCTGAATTTTTCCCATGGGACCCATAAGGCACATGGAGAAAAGATCGATCTGCTTCGTGAAATTGCAGATGAGATGGCGTTACCGCTAACGATATTGCAAGACCTCCAAGGACCAAAGCTCAGGATAGGTAAACTTCCAGATGATAGTATGGAACTTCACGCAGGTGACATCGTCACTTTAAGCTCATCTGAGTCTAATGTTGCAGAAAATGCTGACCGTTTTATTCCATTTGAAATTCCTGACTTACATAAATCATTGAAACCGGGAAATCACATCCTGTTAGATGATGGTAATCTTGAAATGCAAGTCAAGTCGGTCAATGGAGAAAGAATTGATGCTGTTGTTACATTGGGTGGAACGTTAAAATCAAACAAAGGTGTAAACCTGCCAGGAGCAAATCTTCCAACACCCATCTTGACAGAAAAGGATCAATCAGATCTTGAGTTTGGACTAAAAAAAGGGGTTGATATGGTGGCGATATCCTTTGTACGCTGTGCAGAGGACATCCTTACCATTCGTAAGACCATCGAAAAGATGGCAACGAACAAAAAAACAGCAAAAACACCAATCATAGCAAAGCTTGAACGTCCTGAAGCTCTGGACAATCTTGAACAGATTATGGATATAACAGATGGGGTTATGGTTGCCAGGGGAGATTTGGGGGTTGAAATGAAACCAGCTGCTGTACCGATTGCCCAAAAAGAAATCATCGCCTGTGCAAACGCACACGGGAAGATGGTCATCACTGCCACCCAAATGCTGGAGTCAATGATCAACAATCCCCGTCCTACCCGGGCAGAAGCAACCGACATAGCTAATGCAATTTTTGACGGCACAGACGCCGTCATGCTGTCAGGTGAAACAGCAGCCGGAAGGTTTCCCGTGGAAAGTGTAAAGATGATGTCATCCATCATTAAGCGGGCTGAAGTTGATCTTGAAAAATGGGGAAAGTTTGACTATGCTGCTTCGCTTACCCCTCGACAAGATAACCTATCCATCACCCGGGCAGCAAGAGAATTGGCCAGTGAAGAAAATGTTGTAGCAATTATCGTCTTCACCCAATCTGGCAGAACGGCTCGATTGATGTCAAAAGCCAGGCCTAATGTTCCCATCTTTGCCTTCACGCCTGAGGTGACCACATATCACCAGATGGGCTTATTNTGGGGTGTTACCCCCCTGCTTGTACCTTATGCAGATACCTTAGAGACAATGATCAAACATTTGGAAACTGCCATCGCCACAGCTACCGACCTCAAACCAGGACAAAAAGTCGTGCTGATATCAGGGTTCCCAGTAGGTGCTATGCGCCAACCTAACCTTGCCCTGCTGTATACCTTGGGTAACAGGTAAAACAAACCAAGTAAAGTGGCTGTCTGTGCATGAAATAAATGACAGCCACTTTATTCTCTAATCTTAGTACATAGCTTGATTAATCTTTTCAAGAGTTTCTGGGGCTGGTCTTAAAGCCCCAGATTTAATCCGGTTTAAAGGTTCTTGTACCAAGTCTAAATAATCGTACAAAGAGGGTTGTTCTGGATTCACATAAACCAAACCCGTAATCAGATAATTGTTTCTTTCGGCATCTTCCAAAACTTTTAATGCTTGCCACTTATCCGTTGGGTCAAAATCTTGATCAAGCTTTTTCAAGATAACCATGGAACCATCATGCATGGTTACTTCCTTCGTTTCACCTTCTTTAAACTCCTCCAGCATAATTGCCTTACGCCTGGGCACGTAAGAAATATCATGTAATGGGGCTTGGTGCTGTCTTCCCCATTGGTAAGAGTGTAAGGTATCCTCTCGGTTATTGAAACTAACACATGGGCTGATAATATCCAAAACTGCTGTGCCACGATGACTAAAGGCTGCCTTGAGCAGTTCCCGGACTTGTTTTGAATCTCCAGCAAAAGAACGTGCCACAAAGCTTGCATTTCCAATAAGTGCTTCTTTTGCAATATCAATTGGAATAAAAGGATTAACCCCCTGGTGCTTCAATTCCAAACCTCGCTCAGCAGTTGCTGAGAATTGTCCTTTGGTTAACCCATAAACGCCATTATTCTCAACGATGTAAACCATAGGTAAATTCCTGCGTATTAAGTGCTTGAATTGACCCAAACCAATACTGGCCGTATCACCGTCTCCAGATACACCAATGATCTTCATTGTTGTATCCGCAAAAGCCGCCCCCAGCGCTAAAGATGGCATCCGCCCATGAAGGCCATTAAACCCAAAAGACTGGCCTAAAAAATACGTCGGGCTTTTGCTCGAACAGCCAATACCACTAAACTTTACAACCTTTTCTGGTGGAATGCCCATCTCAAACAATGCCATGATTATTTGGGCTGAGATGGTATTATGACCACAGCCCGGGCATAATGTTGAACGCTTGCCCCGATAATCAGCGCGGGTTAATCCTATCGCATTGGTTACATCCTTTTTGTCAGGCATGATACTTGTGCTCCTTTTCGGAAACTGATTTGATAATCCAATCTGCAGTCATGGGCAAACCATCGATGTAGGACAAAGAAATCAATCGATCTGTCATATCACAATAATCAATCACAAGCAATTGATGGAGTTGCCCATCCCGGTTCAACTCCAGAACATAATTTCGATCATGTTGTTTAATAAATTCCCTAACCTTATCAGATAAAGGCAAAGCACGGACTTTCAGAAAATCCGTTTGAATGCCCAACTCTGCCAGTTTATCCTGGGCTTCAATCAGTGCAGGTTCGGTAGAACCCATTGCTATTAATCCTATTCTGGCACTATTGAATTCTCGAATCTCTGGCTGTGGTAAATCTTCTCTTGAGTATTCGATTTTTTGCTTAATGCGATCCAACATTCTCTGCCAATCTTCAGGACGTTCGCTGTAATTTCCCAATTCATCATGCCCTGTGCCTCTTGTAAAATAGGGTGCTTTTTCATGGGTATTACCCATCACTGTTCGGTACGGTACACCATCGCCATCAACATCCTTGTAACGACCGAATTCTTGTGGAAATCTCTCAAGTTCTTCTTCCCAAAGAATTTTCCCTCGATCAATGGGTTGATTGGGATATTCGAACCGTTTGGTTATCCACAGGTTCATACCTAAATCGAGATCACTTAATAAAATCACTGGTGTTTGATATTTTTCAGCAATATCAAAAGCTTTCCAACCAAACTCAAAACACTCGGTTACTGAGGAAGGGATCAGAACAATATGTTGTGTATCGCCATGTCCCAGAAAATAATTAAGGTTTATATCTCCTTGGGCCGTACGGGTGGGTAAACCTGTGCTGGGACCTACCCGCTGTACATCCCATAGAACTAATGGGACTTCTGCAAAATAAGCCATGCTCATATATTCTGCCATCAAGCTAATACCTGGCCCAGATGTTGATGTCATCGCCCGCAATCCACCCCATCCTGCACCGACCACCATACCAATTGCTGCCAACTCATCTTCTGCCTGGACGATTGCAAAATCATTTTTATTCGTTTCAGGATTTTTTCTTAATCGTGGAGCAAAAGTAATCAAGGATTCGATCATGCTGGAAGCTGGTGTTATTGGATACCAGCCACAAAATTGGAATCCTCCATATATTGCACCCAGTGCCCCTGCTGTATTACCATCTGTCATAATGTAATCATCAAGAGGTGCCATGACTTCAACCTGGTAGCGATCTCTTTTTTCCAGGTTATTATTCGCCCAATCCGCAGCCATTTTCACGATCTCAAAATTTGACTCAGCCACCGATGTTTTTTTCCGAAACTGGAATAACAATGCATTGTGAATATAGTCTAAACCAATGCCCATTATTTCCGCGACAACCCCCACATAAACCATATTCTCCATATAATCTTGAAGATTTCTTGGAACACCAGCCTCTTTGATGATATCTTTTACAGGCATGGGATAAACGATCACGTCTTCTCGATCAACTGGTATTTGAATATGATCTGCATAGAAAACGACACCCCCAGGCACATTGTAATCAATGTCTGATGAAAATGTCCCAGGATTCATTAGGACGATAATATCATCATGGGCAACTCTTCCAATATAACCATCTTTTGACGCTCGTATCGAAAACCAGGTTGGCAAACCTTTGATATTTGATGGAAAAATGTTTTTACCCGAAACAGGGATACCCATATGAAACATCGCCCTTAACAAGGTGTTATTGGCAGTGGCACTCCCTGACCCATTAACCGTACAAATTGTCATACAAAAATCATTGATCTTCATTTCTTCGCCCCTAGTTTTGATATCCCCTGTGTCATTATCCTTTACCATTTTTAAGCTCCTTTCAAAAAGCTATTCAAAAGGTATTTTGGCATTTTTTTGTTCACGTTGAAACAATAAATCCATATGTGCTACTAATGCCTGATATCCGGATAGAAAATCTCTTTGAACGATTGAATCGACCATTTGATAATGATAATTCCAGACACGATCAAGGTAAGTTTGATCTTCATAATAACTTAATCCAACCGCTTCATAAATATCCCAATAAGCCTCCAGAATTCCAATTACAAAGGGATTGCCCAATTGTTTATATATAGTTAGGTGAAGTTGACGATGTTCGGCATGAGGTATTTGGATTGGATCAGATTCTAGTTTTTTGCCAGCGGAATGGATAATTTGCTGTAATTCTTCTACATCTTTTGTGTCTAAACTGCTTACTGCTTGGTACCAGTAGGAAGCTTCAATATGATTGCGTAAATCTGAAAACTGTTTAAACATTTCCTTGTCAAGATTAACAGCAACGGCTAGGCTTTTTGAGACAGCAGGTGTAAATGAATAGGGCAAGGTTTTTATTCCAACACGAGGTTTTACTTCAACAAGACCCAGTGATTTAGCAACTGCTAACTCTTCTCGCAAAGTTGAAACACTCATACCAAGCTCTTCGCTGATATCATTTAAGCTGGGTAACATACTCCCTCCAGCTACTGAACCCTTAACAAGGTAATTTAACAACTGAGATAATTTTGTTGAACTGGCATGAGCGTTCATCATCGCCTTCCCATTAATCCTATTAATCTGATTAATTTTTCATGGAAAGTATAACATGCTTGAATCTAAAATTCAATATAGAAAATCTCCATCTATGGATGTCATTACATTCCTCCTGACTATTAGGTGTTACAATTCTCGACTGTGTAGATATCAAAACAATTCATTTATTCCCAAGAGACTTTATGACCGATTTAACCAGGCAGATAGCTGAAAACTTAAACCTCACTATACAACAAATAAACCATACTATTCAATTGTTGCAGGACGATAACACTGTTCCATTTATTGCACGTTATCGGAAAGAAATAACTGGGAACCTGGATGAAGTTCAAATCAGAGAAATCCAAAATGANTGGCAACGATTAAGCAATTTAGAAAAACGACGGAAAACAATCATCAGTTCAATTTCCAGCCAGGGAAAACTTACCGATCAAATAAATAAGTCACTTCTATCCGCAAATTCTCTAACAGCTTTAGAAGACCTCTATCAGCCTTTCCGTCCAAAAAGAAGAACTCGCGGTATGGTTGCCAGGGAAAAGGGACTGGAACCATTGGCCCAATCAATCCTGAACCAGGAGATCATCGAGATACCCTTACAAACATTTGTAAAACCCTATCTCACAAAAGAGGTTAAGGATCACGAGTCAGCAATCTCTGGGGCTTGCGACATCATCGCTGAAATCATCAGCGAGAATGCTGTTGTTCGACAATTGGTCAGAGAAAAGGGGTTGACACATGGAAAACTAACCAGTGTTAAAAATTCCAACAAGGAAGATTCGCGACAGGTATATCAACTTTACTATCAGTTTTCATCACCTGTAAAACACCTTCGACCTCATCAGGTATTGGCTATTAATCGGGGTGAAAAACAAGAAATTCTCAAGGTTTCTGTATCATTTATCGAGAGGGATTGGGCCGATGCCATCTTCAGTCAGTTTCCACCTAACAGCAAATCGGTCTTTAAACAATATCTCAGATCAGCTGCAAAGGATTCCGCTAACCGTCTTTTACTGCCAACAATCGAGCGTGATATTCGCAGATATCTAACAGAAACAGCAGAAAAGCATGCGATTGAAATTTTTACAAAGAATTTAAAAGGTCTCCTCACCCAGCCTCCACTGGTTGATAAGGTTGTTCTTGCAATTGACCCCGGGTTTCGAACAGGATCGAAAATCGCGGTTGTTGACTCAACAGGCAAATTATTAGACACAGCTACAATTTACCCACACCCACCTCAAAACCAATCAAAACAAGCCTTCAAAATAATCGATAAGCTGATCAAAGACCATCAAGTCAATCTAATCGTGATTGGCAATGGGACGGCCTCCCGCGAAACAGAATCCTTTGTTGCTGAAATAACAAGATCAAATCCAGAGTTAAGCTATTTGATCACCAGCGAAGCAGGCGCGAGTGTTTACAGCGCCAGCAAGATTGCCCAGAGTGAATTTCCCGATATTGACGTTAGTATCCGAGGGGCAATTTCTATTGCTCGCCGGGTTCAGGATCCAATGGCTGAACTGGTCAAGATTGATCCTAAAGCAATTGGTGTGGGGCTGTATCAACATGATGTCAACCAAAAGCATCTATCACAGGCATTAGATCAAGTGGTCGAAACAGTTGTCAATGCTGTTGGCGTTGATGTCAATACGGCCTCAGCCCCTTTATTGACTTATGTGGCAGGCATTGGAACTTCTCTTGCAAAAAACATGGTCAGCCATCGTGAAAATTATGGGCCTTTTACTAGCCGACAAGACCTACTGGATGTACAGGGTATGGGACCAAAATCCTTTGAGCAATCGGTTGGTTTCTTACGCATCAGGGATGGTGGAAATGCATTAGATTCGACAGCTATCCATCCAGAAAGCTATCCCATTGCAATGCATATCCTGAAAATGATCAAAATTAATCAAAAACCTGGGTCATTAGGTTGGCAAAAAGCCATTAAACAGTTTAGAGATAAAACAGATCTTGTTCAACTAGCAGACAGCCTGGATGTTGGCCTTCCTACACTTGAAGATATCCTTGATGAGCTCGTTCGACCAGGAAGGGACATCCGTGATGACCTGCCCAAGCCAATCCTGCGCAAAGATGTTATCAAAATGGACGACCTAAAAGAAGGCATGCAAATAAAAGGTACAATACGAAACGTGGTGGATTTTGGTGCCTTTATCGACATTGGTGTCAAGATCGATGGTTTATTACATCGCTCACAGATCAAACAAAATACAAACCTGATGGTCGGTGATATCATTGACGTTAGAATATTATCTATTGATCATGAACGTGAAAGAATTGCACTAGAAATGAGAGAGAGACCTGTATGACGACAATCAGCAATGAGGGGATTGCAGAGTTTAGTTTCAAAACGAAATATAAAACAAATCCTAAAAACCCAACGATTTGGATCCTTTCACATACAATCCGTCACTGGCCCTGGATAACTTTAGCATTAATTGGAGCGATTAGTAATGCTGCCTTAGCAAGCATCGTTCCAATCAATATCGGTAGAGCGTTTAATGAAATTTTATCGCCATCACCTTCAATCGCCATTATTGGAAGATTCGCCCTGATTATTGGTTTATCCCAGATTCTGCGAGGGTTTTTACAATTTAGCCGTAATTTTGGTTTTGAAATAATTGCTCAAAACATAGAAAAATATGTCCGGCAAGAATTATTTGTTAACTTACTAGGCAAGAGCATGACGTTTCATAATTTGCAATCTGTGGGCGATCTGATGGCAAGGGCGACCAACGATGTGCGCGAGGTCAATTACATGTTCAATCCTGGTTTCAACCTTGTCATTGGCTCACTTAACTTTCTGTTTATCCCGTTAGTTGTCGGACCATCCTACCATATCAGCCTGGTTGCAGCACCAGCTGCTTTCTTTGTATTATATACCTTGGCGCTGTGGCAGTACCTCAACACCCTCAACCCTATCACATCTGGTGTTAGAAAAACCTTCGGGGAATTGAACAGCCGTTTATCGGAAGCCATAGATGGCGTTGAAATTGTTAAAGGATCTGCACAGGAAATTGCTGAAATCAATCGCTTCAAGAAAAATGCCATAAGTTACCGGGATGCATCCATTGAGCAAGGCGATGTCGAAAGCCGGTTTCTCCCATTACTTTTACTCGGTATCACCATGGCACTTGGCCTCGCCCATGCACTGATATTAATGCAGCAAGGATTAATATCAATCGGTGATGTGATCGGATATTTTGGCACCTTGTCTCTGCTTGGTTTTCCAACCTTTGTGTCTCTCTTTGCCTATTCACAAATATCACTTGGGTTTGCCAGCGCAAGAAGAATTATTGAACTGATTAATATTGAAAACAAACTGGATCAAAATATTGATGGTTATTCAGAACCAATCAGAGGAGAAATTTCATTTAACCAGGTCACTTTTGGGTATGAGCAAGATAATCCAATTTTAGAAGAAATCAATATTCAAATTAAACCCAGTCAGACGGTTGCAATAGTTGGTCAAACCGGTTCCGGAAAAACCTCTCTTGTGAAACTTATCAACCGCACCTTTGATGCCCAACACGGTACTGTAATGATTGATGGCATCGATGTTCGAGACTGGTACCTTGAAAAACTTCGTAACCAGATATCCATTATTGAACAGGATGTGTTTCTTTTCTCTCGTTCGATTGCAGAAAACATTGCTTTTGGGAAACAAGATGCCACTGAGGAAGAAATTATCGAAGCCGCAAAGGAGGCACAGGCTCATGATTTCATCATGAGTTTTGAGCATGGATACAAAACGATTATCGGAGAAAGAGGAACCACGCTCTCAGGAGGGCAAAGGCAGCGGTTGGCTTTGGCACGGGCATTCCTTACCTCACCGAAGATCCTCATACTGGATGATTCTACCAGTGCCATTGACTCAGAAACTGAAGACCGCATCCAACAGGCAATTTTTCGAGTAGCTCAAGGCAGGACAACTTTAATTATTACCCACCGCCTATCCCAGATTAGATGGGCTGACTTGATCGTTGTATTGAAACAGGGCAAAGTAGCCGCTGTGGGTTCGCATGAGGACCTATTAAAACAATCAAAATCCTATCAAAAAATATTTAACGAGTGATCCATGGGCTTCTTTTCAGGTTTAGCAGCAGAAAAATACGACCGTCAATATTCAGATAAAAAACTCTTTCAACGGATTGGTGATTATTTTAAACGCCAATCCTCCTTATTACTAATTATTGTCATAGCCATCATCGCTCGTTCGATAATTGAAGCAATCATGCCAGTGATTGTTGCCCGAGGGTTAGACCAGCTCACTGTCGACCTTATCACCACTCGGTTTATCATCACATTGTCTGGTGCGATCCTGGCACTGGGCGTACTGAGTTGGTTAAGCAATTATTTACGCCGCCGTTTCTCTGCAAGAGCAATTGCCGAACTTATTCAACAGCTCTCATCAGATGCTTTTGAGGCATCCGTCAAACAGGATCTTTCATTTCACGACAGTTTTGATTCGGGGAAAATTGTCTCAAGAATTACGTCCGATACACGGGAGTTCGGTCAGTTGTTAACGTTATCAACGGATGTCCTCATGCAGGTGATTTCTTCAATTATCTTACTGGTGATCCTCATCCAAACCGAATGGCGTCTGGCAATTGCTGTTGTTCTACTAATCCCGATTTTATTTTTACTTGTCATCCGTTACCGACATGTTGCGCGCAGGATCACTCGTGAAGGAATGCGTGCTATGGCTAATGTTAACTCAACGATAAAAGAGACCGTCAGCGGTATCGCGATTGCAAAGAATTTTCGCCAGGAAGAAGCTATTTACCGTGAGTTTGATAAAGCAAACCAAACCTCCTTTGATGTTAATATCAAAAGAGGTTTCATTCTTTCAGTTGTCTTCCCGGTATTAAACACAATAGGTGGTATAGCGACGGCATTATTGGTTTATTTCGGAGCAATGACCGTATTAGGTGGTTTCGTCACTGCAGGCGCTTGGTACCTGTTCCTCTCAACACTTGATCAATTCCTCTTCCCAGTGATGAGTGTTTCTTCTTTTTGGACACAAGTCCAAACAGGATTATCAGCTGCAGAACGAATTTTTGCCTTGATAGATGCCGACCACTCCGTTAACCAAATTGATTCATACGCACCGGCAACCCTTGAGGGACAAATTGATATCAATCATGTCACTTTTCAGTATACACAAGAGGAAACTGTTTTGTCTGATTTCTCTTTGCATATCAAACCGGGTGAAACTTTAGCCTTGGTGGGTCATACAGGTGCAGGGAAAACATCCATAGGACGGCTGATAGCTCGTTTTTATGAGTTTCAAGAAGGTGAAATCCTCATTGATGGCACGGACATTCGAAAATACGATCTGGACTCTCTTCGTCATCACATGGGAATTGTCTCCCAAGTCCCCTTTTTGTTCTCTGGGACTGTTGAAGAAAACATTCGCTATGGATGCCCGGTGTGTGATCAAGATGAGATTCTTTCAGTTGGTAATAAAATAGGTGAAGGAGAGTGGCTGGAAACATTGCCACATGGTCTTGACACCCAGGTCGGCGAAAGAGGGTCGCAATTGTCAATGGGGCAACGCCAATTGGTCGCCTTGATGCGAGTTTTTTTTTTTTATTTTGGATGAAGCCACCGCCAGCATTGATCCTTTCACTGAAACCCAAATTCAAGCGGCTTTGGATTTAATCCTTGCAGAAACAACCAGCATTCTTATCGCCCACCGCTTATCAACAGTTCGATCCGCTGATCGTATTCTTGTAATGAAAATGGGAGATATCATTGAAGAAGGCAACCATGACGAGCTGATGGTACAGGGCAAACATTATGCCGAGTTATACAACACCTACTTCAGGCATCAATCCTTAGAATATGTTGAAGAAGCTAGGAAATTCAGATTCAGTAAAGAAGTCGTTTCGTAATTTCATTCACCTCAAGGATGAAAAGCTATTTATCATACAACTACTTTGCCAGCAAGGCACTACGTACGGTGGGGTGTATGGTGGTAGTACCGTCTCACACCGCCGCCCCTCCACTTTCAACAGCAGTGCTGTCTGAGTAGTGCAATTTTTTCTAATCTGGTAATGTTCCAAAGACATTATCCCACACAGGACTGGAAACTCCAAAACGCTGCTCAGGAGTCTGAAAATGATGGTGCATGTGATGCTGCCTGACTCTCCGAAAATAACCTTTTTTCATCCGAAAATGGTGTGTGGCATAATGAGTCATGTCATAGAAAATGTAACCTAGGATAAAGCCAGCAAAAACTGGCGAAAACCATGCTGCACTACTCAAAAGATACGAAAATAGTATCCAAAAAAAGCCATAAAATATTAGTGCCATTGGAATGCTCACAACTGGCGGCATGACAAGACGTGTTTTGATTCTAGGTTGTTCATGATGAATACCATGAAATAGAAAAGAGATTCGCGTTTGCCATGCGTTTTTAGCAGGAAAATGAAATAGAAAGCGATGAAGCAAGTATTCGGTTAAAGTCCATAAGAAGAGGCCTAAAAATATGCCAAACAGCACTACATGGATCCTATCAAAATCATCACTCACAGAGCGATAGATAAAAAAACCAGCAACAGGCAGCCAAATAATTAGCACAATAATTGGACTGATGTGTGTAAAGAACTCCAAAAAATTAGATCTGAATAAGCGAATAGGTTGCGTGTTGGTATTGCTTTTTACCTTTTCCATACCATAACTCCTGTTCCAGTACTTTTCCCGAAAAAGTATACCATAACCATTCATCTAATCTTGTTAATGTCCTGCAATTCAAGAGGAAGGGGTGCCTAATTGGTAAACTGATTTATAAGTTTTTTGTAAATGCTAAAGTAACTAATCAGCCTGAAAGGGATTCAGGGGGGGCGACTCTGCCGCCACACACCACCCCCACTCCTACTCACAAACAGGGCTGCGAGAGTAGTAAAAAATAAATATGATTTAGGTCTGGATTATTCAATCATATGACACTTTCTTGCCATAGAGATCCTTTTTTTGCTTGACTTAAGCATAAGGTGCTTTTAGAATCACATAGCAAATAGTTATATGTTAATGGGAAGAGACCATCTAAAACAGCTTGATGGCACCGAAGGTGCAAGGTTGAAAAACCGAAACTCTCAGGTAAAGGAGACCCATTAAACAGACGCCCCTGAAACATGATCGGGTTTCACCTTACTCGCATGCTAGACAGGGATCCCCTAACTTGATGTTCATATTTTTATTTAAAGGAGTGACAAATGAAAACACCCAAAGATTTGAAATACACCAAAACCGATGAATGGATCAAGGTCGAAGGTGACGAAGCCACGATAGGCATCACCGATTTTGCCCAGGATCAATTATCAGATATTGTCTATGTTGAACTGCTGGTGGAAGAAGATGATAGCACAGCCAAAGGCAGCGGCATTGCAACGATTGAATCGGTTAAAGCCGCAGCAGATGTGAATTCCCCTGCTTCAGGCACAGTCACCGCTATCAACGAAGAATTAGAGGATACACCTGAACTATTGAACAACGATCCATTTGAAGCTGGCTGGATAATTAAGATAACACTCGATGATCCCTCTGAGTTGGATGGTTTGATGTCTGCCGAAGAATATGAAGCATACAACGAAGAACGCGAGGACTAATGTTTACACCGCACACACCCCAAGAAATTGAGGAGATGCTTCGTGCTATTGGCCATGAATCGATAGAAGATTTATTCGAAAACGTTCCAGAAAAGTATCGCTTTCCGGAACTTGATTTGCCCCAAGCACTCACTGAAATGGAAGTTGCAGGAGAGCTGAAGGAAATTGCAGAAGCCAATGCCTCCACGGATGATTTTATCTCCTTCTTAGGCGCAGGCGCATATAACCATTATATTCCCGCTGCCGTGGATATGATCCTCAAACGCGGAGAATTTTATACAGCCTATACGCCTTACCAACCTGAAGTGTCCCAAGGCACCCTGCAGGCGATCTTCGAATTCCAGTCATTGATGACTGAGCTAACGGAGATGGATATCAGCAATGCCTCCCACTATGACGGCGCCACAGCAACCGCTGAAGCAGCTATCTTGGCATACCACACCTTCCGTGGAAAGAGGAAAAAAGTTGTCGTATCTCCTTTTGTCAACCCTCAATACCGAGAAACCATCCGAACCTACATGAATGGCTTAGATGATGTAGAGGTGGTAGGTGATGAAGGGACTGACATGGATGCAGATTTCTCAGAATTGTCCAATTTAGTAGACAAAAACACCTCTGTTGTAATCGTCCAATACCCAGATTTCTTTGGCCGCATCGTCGACTATACGCAATTNGTTGAAAAAGCCCATGAAGAAGGCGCGTTGGTTACTTTCGTTTTTAATCCAACAGCNTTAGGTATTCTTAAACCACCNGGGGCATTTGATGCCGACATCGCAGTTGGTGATGGACAACCCCTTGGTATTCCTCTCGCTTATGGCGGTCCCTACCTGGGNATTTTCACGATCAAGGAAAAATATATCCGCAAGCTTGCGGGCAGGTTAGTCGGTGAAACTGTTGATCAAGATGGCAACCGTGCCTATGTCCTCACCCTCACCGCTCGTGAACAGCATATCCGGCGTGAAAGATCGACATCAAACATTTGCACCAACCAGGGGCTGATGGCACTGGCTGCTACTGTTTACTTGTCGCTATTAGGTAAATCAGGTTTTACTAAAGTGGCGAATTTATGCTATCAAAAAGCCCATTATGCAGCAGAGCAAATATCGAAATTGGATGGGTTTGAACTTGCATTCCCAGATACGCCATTCTTCCACGAATTTGTGGTTAAAACACCAAAACCCGTGAGTGAGATCAACCTTCATCTTCAAAACCATTGGATTCTAGGTGGATATGATCTTGGCCAGGTTTACCAGGATATGGATAACTACATGTTAATCGCGGTGACAGAAAAAATCACCAGCGATGACATCGATGAATTCGTAGCCGCCTTAGAGGAGGTCACCAATGCCTGAGAAAACGATTTATGAACTTTCACAAACTGGTCGCCAGGGTGTAAAATTCCCTGATCCTGATGTTCCTTCTATCCCCATGCCCGAGGGTTTTACCAGGGATTCTATCAATCTGCCAGAGTTGGCTGAGCTGGATGTTATCCGACATTTCACAAACTTGTCCCAGCTGAACCATTCTGTTGATGGTGGTTTTTACCCCCTGGGCTCCTGTACCATGAAGTACAACCCAAAAATTAACGAAGCAGCTGCTAGAATTCCTGGCTTCGCCAATACCCATCCCCTACAACCCATCGTCAGTGTCCAGGGAAATCTATATCTGATGTACCAATTACAGGAGTGGTTGCAGGAAATAAGCGGTTTCCACAAAGTTAGTCTTACGCCAGCCGCTGGTGCTCATGGTGAGCTGGTTGGTGCTTTGATCATCAAGAAGTATCACCAGCATAACAACGACCACAAGCGTGTAAAAATCCTGATTCCTGATTCGGCCCACGGTACAAACCCTGCCACCTCATCCATGAGCGGTTTCGAAGTTGTTCCAGTTCCTTCGGATTCCCGCGGGAACTTTGATTTGGACGCTTTTGGATCTTTCTGTGATGACACCCTGGCTGGGTTAATGCTGACCAATCCCAATACATTGGGTTTGTTTGAGGAACACGTTGAAGAAGCTATACAATTGGTTCACAATTGTGGTGGTTTGGTTTATGGTGATGGGGCCAACTTAAATGCACTGTTAGGCATCTTTCGCCCGGGTGATGTGGGGTTTGATATTTTGCACTTTAACCTCCACAAAACCTTCTCAACCCCTCACGGAGGTGGCGGACCAGGCTCCGGCCCGGTTGGTGTTTCTGAGGCGTTAGCAGAGTATCTCCCCGGCCCAATGGTGACGATTATTGAAGAAGGGGATGATGAAAACCCACCCTTCTTTGGATTCTATACCCCCGAAAATAGCATTGGCCGCATGAAGGCGTTTTACGGACACTTTGGTATGCTGGTCCGGGCATTCACCTACATCGCGATGCATGGCCCTGATGGGATCAGGGATATCGCCGAAAAGGCTGTACTGAATGCCAACTATTTGATGAAATTCATCAAAGAGGACTACCACCTGCCATACGATCGAACCTGTATGCATGAGTTCGTTGTTGAAGGCGCTTGGAAGGATATCCCAGGTGTTCATGCTTTGGATATCAGCAAACGATTGATGGATTACGGTTTCCATCCACCAACCAATTACTTCCCCCTGGTTGTCCACGAAGCTCTGATGATTGAACCGACAGAGACAGAATCAAAACAAACATTAGATGCCTTTGCGGCAGCCATGAAAGCAATTGCAAAAGAAGCTCGGGAAGACCCGGATATGCTTAATAATGCACCATATTCCACACCAATACGTCGCTGTGATGAGGTCAAAGCCGCTCGTGATTTAGTCCTGTGCTGCTGGACACCTGAAGAATAAAAATTAACCCCATAGAAGTATTGTCAGGTGTTGGGTCTTGATATCCCAACACCTGATCTATTTAACTACCTAAAATTAAACTCACCGGACAGTGATCTGAACCCATAATATCACTATGAACAATGACATCCTCAACCTTCTCCATCAATGGGTCAGAAACCAAGAAGTAATCCAATCGCCAGCCAATATCTCGTGCCCGAGAATTGAATCGGTAAGTCCACCAGGTATAGATTTCCTCTTCAGGATACAATTCTCTAAAAGCATCTTTGAAACCGTGTTCTAAGTAACGGTCAATCCATTCTCGTTCTTCAGGCAAAAAGCCTGTGTTTTTCTCATTTTGTTTAGGATTTGCCAGGTCAATTTCATTGTGAGCCGTATTAAAATCTCCTGTGATGATAATTTTTTCACCATTGGCATGCAAGGCATCACAGGTCTCTAATAAAGCTTCATAAAAGGCTAGTTTGAAAGGAACTCGTTTGTTTCCCTGGCCACCATTTGGAAAATAAATGTTGTACAGAAAGAAGTCAGGGTACTGGAATCGAATCAGACGCCCCTCGGAGTCAAATTCATCAATCCCAAGTCCTTTTTCAACACCGATCGGATCATCCTTGTAAAAGATGGCTGTGCCACTGTAACCCTTTCTTTCAGCTGGGTTCCATACCCCCTTATACCCTTCGACTGCAGCTTCGTCATCTGTAATCTGCTCGAGGTTGACTTTAATCTCCTGTAAACACAGCACATCAGGATCAACCTCACCAACCCATTCTAACGCGTTTTTTCTGAGTACTGCTCTAAATCCATTTACGTTCCAAGTAGTAATTTTCACAATTTCACCTAATTTCATCTGTTATGAACATGCCCAGTATTATACCAGGCGTAACAATTGAACCTGTTATTATATCAAAGATCATTTCCATTCTTCATTTCACTATGGTAAACTACTAAGTTGTGTTCAGCAGAAATTTTCTTAATAAAAGCGAAGTTACTGGTAAAAAATGTTGTTGAAAATAATAATAGCAAGGTCATCTCAAAAACATAAGCATCAGATAAAACGAATGGTTTTCTCATTTATAACCATTATCCTGTTATGCATGACAGTAGCACCTACCACAGCAGTAGCACAACAGCAGGCAGCAGGTCCAATCTATATTGTCCAATCAGGTGATACACTTAATGAAATCGCTATTCGTTTTGGTCTATCAGCTGAAGAAATTCAATTTGAAAATGGAATTGACAATCCTAATTCACTGTTTGTGGGTCAAAACCTTCTGATTCCTGGTTTAGAGGGCATTTCAGGGGTATTGACATCTAAAGTTCTACCCCTAGGTATTACTTTAAACGATCTCTCACGCCAATACCGCTTAGACTTAACCGACTTACAAAGATTAAACCGTTTAACCAGCCCATCAGAAATAATTGCAGGTGCTTCATTCATTATTCCAGTGGACGAAAACCAGGAACAATTTTTTCCTGCATCCATACCAAAGCTTGGCGAGTCACCACTAGAAACTTCAATTCGTACTGGTGTTTCCCCCTGGGTAGTGGTTGAAAATAATCGACTCAACGCCACCTGGGATTTGCTGGTGGGTGAAGCTGTATTCACTAACCACACGCTATGGCCAATTGAGAATGATATTGAAGGAATTGTCGATATCTCAGTCAACCAGCTTCCGGTTATACAGGGTGAAACCCTCCATATATTTATCACCAGCATTATGCCAATGGATATTAGTGGTGAATTTAACGGAGAAAATTTGACGTTTTTTTCTGATCAAGACAATGAGTACCACAGCTTTTTTGGTTTCCATGCCATGTCTGAACCTGGAGTTTACCCACTAAAAATTAGAGCGCAAGCCACAAATGATACCCAAATTATATTTGACCAACTAGTCCTACTCGCTTCTGCTTTTTTTGGATTTGAAACGCTTACAGTACCAGAATTATATCTAGATGAGGAGCTGATTGCAGAAGAAACAGAGTACCTAAAACAATTTGTCAACCAGAAAACTTCTGACAAACTTTGGGAAGGTCGTTTCCTTTATCCTGTGGATGAGCCGTGTCCCAGCAGCCAATTTGGTGTTAGGCGAGATTATAACAATGGGAAATTATTTGGTTACCACACTGGTCTAGATTTTCGTGTATGTGCTCCAAACCTTAATATATATGCCCCTGCTGCTGGCCGGGTGATTATCGCGGAGGAATTATTCACCAAAGGCAAAGCAGTTTATATAGATCATGGATGGGGTGTTATTTCTGGCAATGCCCATCTGGCAGAAATTTTGGTTGAAGTCGGAGATTTCGTGCAACCCGGTGACCTGATTGGTATCATTGGAAGTACAGGTCGCTCCACTGGTCCACATCTCCATTTTGAAATTTATAACTCTGGAACACCGGTCAACCCCCTCACATGGTTAACCCAAACGTTCCCTTAGCCTTAAACCAAAAAACAAGCATAAAGAGCATGCTTGTTTTCTTATGCGCTGGGAGGGAGTCGAACCCTCACGCCTTGCGGCACGTGGCCCTCAACCACGCCTGTCTGCCAGTTCCAGCACCAGCGCAAAA
>SL_3KL_010_SEDDRAFT_10001294_pt1 | contig 22552 bp, 16 predicted proteins | sample SodLakKL_010_SED_2_FD_10381 | JGI IMG/M metagenome (IMG submission 10381) | reverse complement strand
GGTAAGGACAAGTTTGTGCTTCACTATAATTTCCCGCCTTATTCAACAGGCGATGCAAGACCGATTCGCGGACTTTCACGGAGGGAGGTCGGGCACGGCAATCTTGCCCACAGGGCATTGAAAGGGATGGTGCCGAATGACTCCGAAAATCCCTATGCAATAAGGATTGTTTCCGATATTCTCGAATCGAACGGATCTTCATCAATGGCGACGGTATGCGCCGGCACCATGGCTCTGATGGATGCGGGTATTAAGATCAAAAAGCCTGTATCAGGCATAGCCATGGGGTTGATAACCGACACCAAATCAGGGAAATACGCCATCCTTTCAGACATTCTTGGTGACGAGGACCACCTTGGTGACATGGACTTCAAGGTGACCGGAACCTCTGACGGTATCACGGCAACACAAATGGATATCAAGGTTGATGGTTTGTCATACGATGTTCTTGCAAAGGCACTTGAGCAGGCAAGGAAAGGCCGGCTTCACATACTGGACAAAATGGTGGAGACCATCAGTGAACCGAGACCTGATCTCAAACCCCACGCACCGCGTATTGAGCAGATAAAAATACCGAAAGAAATGATCGGCGCCATTATCGGTCCGGGCGGAAAGATTATCCAGGATATCCAGGCAAGGGCCAATGCGACCATTGTAGTTGAGGAGATTGATAATTTCGGCTATGTAGATGTCTTTGCCGATAACAAAGACTCTATCGATACTGCAATGCGCATGATAAAAAGTATTATAGCAGTCCCCGAGATAGGCACTGTTTACAAGGGCAAGATCAAATCAATCGTACCGTTTGGGGCCTTTGTTGAGGTATTGCCCGGCAAGGAAGGGTTGCTTCACATATCGGAAATTGACTGGAAAAGGACAAATGCGGTTGAGGATGTGCTGAAAGAGGGTGAGGAGGTTGAAGTGAAGCTGATAGATCTTGACAGCAAAACAGGAAAGCTTAAGCTTTCGCGGAAGGCATTGCTGCCGAGACCTGAAAGACCGGCCGACAAAAGTTAACCTTATCGTACAGATAATTCCGGGTTTGCCGGAATTAAAAAGCAGCGGCAGTTCCGCTGCTTTTTTTTTGATACAGGGTGAATTGGACAGTGCTTCCAATTGATTTGAAAGTATTGATAATATCAGGATAATAATGTATTTTTCCGCTTGCTGAATAAAATTTGTAATAATTTGACTGATAACTTGAATTATCTTGTAATTGAGGGTAATATAGGTGCCGGCAAGACTACTCTCGCCAAAATGCTTGGCGAGCAGTACAATGCAAAGGTGATCCTTGAACAGTTTTCTGAAAATCCTTTTCTTCCCGGGTTTTACCGGGATCCTGAAAGGTATGCTTTTCCGCTTGAGCTTTCATTTCTGGCCGGGCGCTTTAACCAGTTGAGAAATGAGTTGCCGGGCAATGACCTTTTCGGGTCATTTACCGTATCTGACTATTCGTTTCCCAAATCTCTCATATTTTCGGGGGCTACGCTTTCAGGTCACGAGTACAGGCTGTTCAGGCAGCTTTTCGACATCATGGAGTCACAGGTTCCAAAGCCCGGACTCGTTGTGTACCTTCATAACGAACCGGCAAACCTGCTGGAAAATATCAGAAGACGCGGAAGGTCATATGAACAGTCAATAACGGCAGAATACCTTGACCGTGTCAGAAGATCCTATTTTGAGTTCATGAAACAGAGGGGTGATATCAGGTTTCTTGTGGTTGAATCAGGGAAGATCGATTTTGTGTCAGATAAGGATACTTTTGATGCACTCAGTGAGCTGATTTTTGCCGGAAATTACCATTATGGCATAAATAGGGTGGTTTTGTAATATTTTTTTTTAAATTTGGTGGTAATTCTGTACAATTATCTCAAAAATATAGTAAGTTTGTAAAAGCTGGAAATAACAGGCGAATCAGAATTATTTAGCATTACAGCCGCTTTTCCGCAATTCAGGCATTTGAAGTGTCATATTTAAGGATCTTAAACAAATAGTTTACGCCATTGACCAAAATTGATTTGTGTAATTAAATAAAAAAATGAACTATGAAGAAGACGCATTTTAACCTAGCTTTGTTTTTCCTGGCGCTTATTGTGCTAAGCAGTTGCGGCGGCCTTAATAAAATGAGAAATGATGCCGCCGATGTCAGATACAATGTCACACCGGAGGTGCTTGAAACACATGCCGGTGAGGTTGAGGTCACCATCAGGGGCACCTATCCTGCAAATTATTTCCACAGAAATGCAATACTTGAAGTTACTCCCGTGCTTACCTGGGAGGGTGGTGAAACAGCTCTTTCAAGCATTACCATGCAGGGGGAGAATGTGACTGACAACCACCAGGTTATCCGTAGAGATGGTGGAAGCTTTACCTACAACGACAAAATTCCATTTACAGACGATATGAGGGTCTCGGAGCTTATTGTCAGGGTGAATGCCAGGCTTCGCAACAATGAAATGGATTTTGATCCCTTTAAGATAGCAGACGGTGTGATCGCCACTTCAACACTTGTGGTAAATGATGCACGTCCGGTGCTGGTAGGTGACAGGTTCCAGAGGATTATACCTGAAACGAAGGAGTCGGCAATATTCTATGTCATTAACCGCGCCGATGTTCGCCAGAGCGAGCTGAGGTCTGACAGGCTGGCTGAATTCCGCAAATTCCTTGAAGAGGCTGTAGCTGACGAGCGCGTTGAACTCAAGAGTGCAGGCATTAGCGCCTATGCTTCACCGGACGGCCCGATAAGCCTTAACGAGAGGCTTGCAAACCAGAGAAGGGAAACTTCCGACAGGGTTCTGGCCAGCGAGTTCAGGAGGGTTAATGTTGAAAAGACAGATAACTTCTATACTGCAAGGGCTCTTGGCGAGGACTGGGAAGGCTTCAAAGAGCTCCTTGAAGAATCTGATATACAGGACAGGGAACTTATCCTTCGCGTACTTTCCATGTACAGTGATCCTGAGGTACGTGAAAGGGAGATAAAAAATATGACAGCGGTTTTTGAAGAGCTTGCCGATAAAATTCTTCCCCAACTCCGCCGTTCGGTCATGGAAATAAATGTTGAGCGTATCGGTTATTCCGATGACGAACTGAGGCAGATTTACAGCAGTGATTATACGCAGCTGAATATGGAGGAGATGCTTTACACAGCCACCCTGTATGAAGACCTGAACCGGAAGCTGGAAATCTATACGAGAACATCCCAGCAGTTCCCCAGGTGTTTCAGGGCCTTTAACGGCATTGGTGTGGTACAGGTTAAACTTGGAAATGTTGCTGCCGCCAAGCAGGCATTCCAGTCCGCCCGCAACCTGCAGGACAACGATGTTATCAAGAACAACCTCGGAGCGGTTGCACTGCTCGAGGGCGATCTTGCTCAGGCAGAGGAGCTTCTCTCTTCAGTGGCATCACCCACAAGCGAGACAAACTACAACCTTGGGATAATTGCCATCAAGAAGGCTGAATATGCCAAAGCTGCCGGACACTTCGGTAATATGGCCGAGGTTAACAATGCACTTGTCAAGTTGCTGCAGAACAATAATGACGATGCCCTCAGGATCCTGAACAACATACAGGAGCCCTGTGCTATGACACATTACCTGATGGCCGTTGTTGGAGCCAGGAAGCAGGACTCAACTATGGCTCTCGGTGCACTGAGGTCAGCTGTAAGGATGGATGCATCGCTTAAGGAGTATGCCAGAACCGATATGGAATTTGGCCGTTACTTCCGTGATGACACTTTCATATCGATAGTAAACTAAACCTGGAAATACTGTTTCCGGTATCAGGAGGGCTGCCTTAAAGGGCAGCCCTCTTTGTATACAGATCCCACAGGACTATACCTGCGCTTACAGCAATATTGAAGGAGTGTTTGGTTCCAAACTGTGGTATTTCAACACACAGGTCACTGATATCAATCACCTCCTGTGACACACCTTTCACCTCGTTGCCGAAAACAAGTGCATACCCGGTATCTTTTGCCGGGAAAAACCGGTCGAGAGAGATGCTTCCTTCTGTCTGTTCCAGGGCGATTATCTGATAATTCCGTTTTCTGAGTCTTTCGACAGCCTCTTTTGCAGACGGGACGTGTTCCCATTCGACCGATTCGGTCGCTCCGAGAGCTGTCTTATGGATATCCCTGTGGGGTGGTGTTGCAGTGAACCCGCAAAGATAAATGGCCTCTGCAATAAAGGCATCGGCAGTCCGGAACACCGAACCGATATTGTTCAGGCTTCTTACATTGTCAAGCACAATGATTACCGGAGTTTTTTCCGCACTTTTAAATCCTTTGACTGTTTTTCTTCCCAGTTCATCGAGGGACAATTTTCTGCGCGACATCAAATAATGAGATTAGTGAACCATTTTCAATGAATCGTGTTAAAAAAATGAATAATTTTGACACTTTCAAAGATATAGTTTATGAACATACATGAGTACCAGGGCAAGAATATTTTAAAGCAGTTTGGTGTGGCAGTACCTGATGGGGCAGTTGTAGATTCCCCTGAGGCTGCTTTGGATGCTGCAAAACAGATAAAGGAAAGAACCGGTGCCTCCAGCTGGGCGGTAAAAGCACAGATCCATGCCGGAGGGCGTGGCAAAGGGGGCGGTGTGAAAATCGCCAAAACCCTTGATGAGGTATCAGACTTTGCCGGCAAGATACTGGGTATGACACTTGTTACCCATCAGACCGGTCCTGAAGGCAAGCTGGTAAACAGGGTGCTGGTGGAACAGGGTATTTATTATCCCGGTGAAAGCGGGATTGCCGAGTATTATATGAGTGTTCTTCTAGACAGGGAGAAAGGCAGAAACATAATAGTTTATTCAACCGAGGGCGGCATGGACATTGAAGCTGTAGCTGAGAAGACGCCTCATCTTATCTTCCGTGAAGAGATTGACCCTGCCGTAGGGTTAAGGGAATTCCAGGCAAGGAAAATTGCATTCAATTTAAAGCTGCATGGGAAGGCTTACAAGGAGATGACCGGCTTCGTCAAATCCCTGTACAAGGCATATGAGAATTCGGATGCTTCGCTATTCGAGATAAACCCGGTTTTCAAGACATCAGACAATCTTATCCTCGCAGCCGATGCCAAGGTAGTACTTGATGACAATGGTTTATTCCGTCATCCGGCGTATGCAGAAATGAGGGATATATCAGAAGAAAACCCCGATGAGGTCGAAGCCGGTAAGTATGGTCTCAACTTCATTAAGCTTGACGGCAATGTAGGTTGCATGGTTAACGGGGCCGGACTTGCCATGGCCACGATGGACATCATCAAGCTGTCAGGCGGCGACCCCGCCAACTTTCTTGACGTGGGGGGGACAGCCAACGCTGCTACTGTTGAGGCAGGATTCCGGATAATAATGAGGGATCCGAATGTGAAAGCCATACTGATAAATATCTTCGGAGGGATAGTCAGATGCGATCGGGTAGCCAGGGGGATTGTTGATGCATATAATAGTATAGGGAATATTGATGTACCGGTAATAGTGCGTCTCCAGGGAACCAATGCTGAAGAGGCCAGGCAGCTTATTGATGAGTCGGGTCTGGAGGTTTACTCTGCCGTTACCCTGCAGGAATCGGCCGACCTGGTCAGGAAGGCGGTATAGAAATACCGTAAACCACCCAATGTCCTGTCACCATGATACCGGCTTTCTTTTTACCGGCATTGTCATGCACCTCGCCCCCCCGCCGCCACGCGGAAGTTCTGAACCATCAAGTGTAACGAGCACTTTTTTATAATTGTGTATACATGCCTTTCCTGAGATGATATCGGAGGCTGTGACAATCTCATAACCGTTTTTGCTCAGCTCATCATTTGTGTAGTTGTTTCTGGCGTAACCAATGATTTTACCCGGTGCAAGGGCAAAGAAGTTGGCCCCGCTGTGCCACTGCTCCCTCTCCTGGATCCAGTCATCGGTCCTGCCACCGCAATAGACCGGCTTAAGATCCATCCCAAGCCTGCAAAGTGCTTCGGGTATATTCCTCTCTTCCTTTATCGAGCTGACCATGTTGTTTTCGATGGTTATGACGACAGTCTGGTAATTGCTGGTCCTGAAAATAACGGGCTCATAAACCATACAGCAGTCCCTGTCAAGCAAGGTGAACACCATGTCAAGGTGGATAAACGACTCCGGCCTGACCGGAAGCTCCTGCACAATAACATACTTTTTCCCGTTTTTCTGACTCCTGATAATGTCAATCAGACAATCGATCCCCTGTGAGCTGGTACGTGCACCTAAACCGACAAGCAGAATATCCTCCCTTGCAATCAGCACATCACCCCCCTCTATGGTTGAAGCCGGCTTACCGCTCATCTTGATGGTCCTGGTTCTGAAATGTTCGTTGAAATTGAAGACAGTATCCATTATCAGTGTCTCTCTCTCCCTGATACTGTTTGCCATCCTGCTTATAAAGACAGATCCGGGCATGGTGATAGCCGCATCCCTGGCAAAGAAAAAATTATGGAGGGGGGGCAATGAATAGCGTTCCTTGCTGAGGAAACGTGACAGTGTGTTCTTTTGCAGTACGACCCCTTCTATCAGCAAGCCTGCAAGATCCCGGGTAGCTGCTCTATCCAGGTACTCCCTGAGCTCAGTATCTTCTCCGGCCTCAAGTATTTTATCTATAAGGCTTTCCCTTGCTTTATCGATAGCAAGTGTCTCTTCAAGAAGCTCTTTTACCCTGAATACATGTGTGTATTTCTGAAGTACCTGCTCCAGTTCGGAATATTCCCTTTGTGCAACCGAAAGGTTAAGTATATCGCTGTAGAGTGCCCTTTCAGCATTACCCGGCGTCATATTTTCCACTTCGGGGCCGGGAGGATGGATAATGACCGCTTCGAGTTCACCGATCTCAGACGATACATTTGGTTCAATTCTGCTTCCCATAGATTATTGATGGCAGTTTAAAATCCGGTTATAATATATAATACCCGCCTACGGGCTGCAAAGATATTAATTTAATATCACTAAGGTGCCATATTGTGCTGCCGGATAATATGCTGCAAGGGGGCCGGTGTGAGGCCGGCTTTATCTGAGGGTTCTGAAGGAATTGATATGAAGTGTTACCACGGCAGCTTTTACAATAAAAAGTATTCTCAGCCATGTGGCCGATATGAAGAAAATTGCCGATGTGATAATTGTTAACCATAAAATGGCAATACTCCATATTTTTACATTGCGCGATATTGCCTTGTGCTCCAAATAGTTGTGCAGGAATTTGCCGTATACCCGGTGGTTCATCAGCCAATGGTACAGCCGGTCAGAGCTTCTTATATAGCATGCGGCGGTCAATAACAGGAACGGGGTTGTGGGCAGAAGCGGCACCACAATTCCCAGGCTGCCCAGTGCCAGGGAGGTGGTACCTGCGGTTATGAGGAGCCATTTAATAAATTTATTGGATGGTTTCCTGTGGTGAAGCTTTTCTGCCAATTCCCTCTTTTTTCAGTTCGCGCTCAAAGATATTAAAATTGATGCAGAAGGTTGGTCATCTACCTGATTTTTGATCTGACCGTTTTTGGAACTAAATTTGCATGAGGTAATACTGTTACCGGAATTCTTGGTTTGGGTCATAATTAAGAGGACTGCAATCCGTTTAAAACAGTATGAGGAAAATATTTTCCATAGCAATGTTTCTTTTTACCTGCTGTCTTTTTGTGAGTGGCCAGGAGCTGCATGATGATACAATGATCATAAGGGAGTTCCAGATACTGAAACAAACAGTATGGAAAGGAGATACCATCCTGCATTCATCGATTGAAGAGGTCAGGATCTATCCTGTTCCGCAATTCTCAAGCCGTCGCGAATACAGACAATACCAAAGGCTGATCCGTAACCTCAAGATAGTATATCCGTATGCGCTGCTTGCAGCAGAAAAGCTTAATGAGATGAACCACGCTTTTCTTGAGCTGAAAACAGAAAGGGAACGGAGGACATTCGTAAGGCAGGTTGAACAGGAGTTGATGGATGAGTTTGAAGATGAACTCAAAAAACTGACAATTACGCAGGGACGGTTACTTATTAAGCTGATAGACCGGGAAACAGGAGACACCTCCTACGAGCTTGTCAGGGAGTTGAGGGGGTCATTTTCCGCATTTTTCTGGCAGGCGATTGCCAGGCTCTTCGGCTCCAATCTCAAAACCACCTTCGATGCCGAGGGAGAAGACAAACTGATCGATCAGATACTTGTTCTGATCGATAACGGGCAGATATGACCATCTTTATATGATGTCGCTGCAGTGACAGGGCCACAGGACCATATTCACGTCTATCAATAATGGGCAGTTAAAATTTTACTATTTTGGCAGCCGTTTATAATTATTGCCTTGCAGTTACAGTAACCTGATGATCTCCTTGACAACAGCATCGGCCCCTTCGCCAATCTGCACAATATTTGCATCAAGCATATAGCAGGGGGTCGTAACAAGCCTGTAACGGGTATCGACTATTGTCTCCCCGTGCCCTGTCTTTTTATGAGTTGCCCCCATTTTTTTTAGGGCCTCTGCTGTTCCTTCATCCTGTCCTATCGTGAGCACCGGCTTGTCAAGAATTCTGGCCATTATTGCAGGGGCAATGCAAAGAGCTCCGACAGGCTTGCCTTTGCTGACCATCTCTTTTACAACTCTTTCAACACCGGGGTCTACCTTGCAGTCAGGTCCGTCAAATGCAAATCCGGAAAGGTTTTTGGCAACCCCGAACCCCCCCGGGAATAATATGGCGTCAAAGTCATCAGCCCTGAACTCATCCAGCTTTCTGATACTTCCCCTGGCTATGCGTGCTGATTCAACAAGTACATTCCGTGTTTCATCCATTTCCTCACCGGTGATGTGATTGATCACGTGATGCTGGGTTATGTCAGGTGCAAAAATTTCATATTCTCCACCGTTCTTCACTATTGCATAAAGGGTCATGGTTGCCTCATGTATCTCACTGCCGTCATAAACACCGCATCCGGCCAGTACAACTGCAAACTTCCTTTTTTCCTTCATTTTTGCGGATTTTTAATGGTTTGAAACCACAATTTATCAAAATACTGATAAAAAACAAAAAGTGTCAGACCCCTTTTTGTTTGAAGATCGTCAGCACTGTAAGTATAAGTATCTGGAAATCTACGAATATTGACATGTTCTCAAGGTAGATCATATCATACTTGAGCCGTTGCAGCATTTGCTGAACATTTACGGCATATCCGTACTTTACCTGTCCCCATGAAGTGATGCCCGGCTTTACCCTGAGCAGCAACCTGTAATGTGGTGCATTCTTCACGATCTGATCTATGTAATACTGCCTTTCCGGACGGGGTCCTACTATTGACATCTCCCCCTTGAGGACATTGATAAAGTTGGGTATTTCGTCGAGTCTTGTCTTTCGCAGAAACCGCCCCGGGCGGGTAACCCTGGCATCGTTCTCAGAAGAGAGCTCCGGCCCGTTCTGTTCGGCGTTCTCTATCATTGTCCGGAATTTATAGATTGTAAAAGGCTTGCCATTCCGGCCTATCCGTTCGTGACTGTATATTACAGATCCCCGTGAATCGAATTTTATCCAGATAGCTATGGCCAGGGAAACCGGCAACAGTAATATCAGGGCTGCAAGGGAAATGATAATGTCAAGGCCCTGCTTCAGATTATATTGCCACGAAGGCATCAGGTTATGGCTTACCTGTATCAGCGGGGTCGCTACAATGGTATTGATCCTCACCCTTCCGGTAAGTATATCCTGCATTCCCGGTATTGCCTTGATCTCCACGTCACGGTCGTCAAGCATATTTATTATCTTCTCAATTTTTCCATTCTCGCTTGGTTCGAGGGCAATTATTACTTCCTCCACCGCGTAATTCGAGATTATTTCACCCAGCTTGTCAAGTCCGCCCAGGTGAGGCATATATTCTTCCAGCGGATATGTATTGTTGCCGTTAATGTTTACAAATCCCACAAACTGATTTCCGGTAGGTCTTATCTGTTCCTGTATATCCTTGTATATGGATACAGCTTTATTGTCGCTGCCCAGGATTATTGTATTAAATCCCAGTCTTCCTTTCCGGATTGCAGAAATGGTCATCGAAGTGATCGTCACTCTCGGAAAATAGGAAAATAAGAACTGTATCAGGAAGAATGCAAGATAGGAGTTGTAAAAGCTCCTGGAGATACCTGCCACAACATCTGCGTAAATAAGAAAAGTGAAAAGGATCAAAGTGCCAAACAATGTGACCGTCAGAGATGCACCCAGCTCCTTCAGACGTGAACGCCTCGTGGTGTTACTGTAGAAGCCCCAGAAATAATAAAGGAATATCCAGAAAAAGGGAAACAGGGCAGCACCCCTTATCAGTTCGGGGTGATCGTGTAAGCCGGGAAAAAGCTCAAAGCCGGATTGTTTGACATAGAAAACATAATAGATGACCCAAGCCGCCAGTGAAGAGATAATATCGACTAAAAGGTAAATAAATGTCTGAAGCCTCTTGTTTCTCATTTCCAGGAAACTGATTGATAGATACTACAACACAATCCGCATGTCATTGCAGAATGACATGTTCGGAATTGCTTATTTAATTTTCCTGGTAGAGGTCAGATCATACGGAAATGTTAATCCTGAGTGGAGCAATATATGAATTATTTTTTAATTAGTGCGGAATATACGGTTATTTTTTGGGTTATTGTTCCAACAACGGGAAACAGAAAGATCAGTGTGATGTTTCCGGGTCATCCCCGGTGAAAGTTAATTTATCGGGTATAGCCTGACCTTTCAACTATCTCCCTGCATATTTCCCTTAACCGGGCCATTTCAAAAAGCTGATCAACTGACGGAGTGTGGCCTTCGATAGCCATTGAGAAAGTTTCCAGCTCACAGTGGGTGATTTGTTCAGCCGTTTTTAAGGGTATTTCCGGATTTTTTCCGGTTACTGGCCTGTTACTGCTTCTTTCAAAAACATCCAGTTTCTGGTCGCCGATATCGATCCTCACCAGTCTGTTTGCCTGGTAAGCTTCGATAACAAAGAGGTCTTCGCCGCCGATGTCAGATACCAGGAGATTGGCCGCCGACCCGTTCTCAAAATAGAGTGATGTGCTGAGGAGCCCTGTTGATGCCATATCGGATTTTTGCCGCATCGTATTGATCTTTTTTATATTGCCCGGACACAGATAGAGCAGGGCATCAACTGCTGTAAGAAGGTGCCGGTGAAACACCGGATTTCCGTTCTCCTGGTATTTGGGGGTAAAGACCTTTTTCAAACTAAACAGGGATGGGTGGGATATTGAGGCTAACGACGATCTGAGCAGGGGACTGCTTCGGCCGTACCGCCTTATATGAACAACATTGTCGGCTTCATCCCTGAGCTTGATAAGGTGGTAGATATCTTCCATATCCAGTCTGTCGGCGTTCCATATCAGTATATGCCTCGACATTTTTACAGCCTCGGTAATGAGGCCCATCATGTCATGATCTGCATATAAAAAGATAAGGGCATCGTTTTCAAGAAGCAGGGCCTCATTGGAAACTGGCGGGAGATAATGGGCCAGGGCAGCTTCTGTTCCGGTTCCGTGTCCGGGCGGACAGAAATAACCCGTCAGATGAAACCGCGGGTGGCTGAAATCAGGCCCTGCTTCTGCAGGCTTCCCTATCAGGCCGGCTTTCAACATAATAGTATCTTTGCGGTAAAGATACGTGCAATTTTAAGGAACAGCGGTAAAAAGTCTGTTTAACTTATCAACGTATTGTTGTTAATTGTATAGTTCAGCATTGGTTTACCCGAAACAAAAAATAGTTTAATTTAGCAGTCCGAAAGAGATAAGTAATGACAGATTCATATCGCCACAAAGGATTAAGAAGAAATCTGGCTGAAGAGATCCGGAGCAAAGGCATCGAAGATGAAAGGGTCCTGGATGCAGTACTTAAGGTGCCAAGGCATTATTTCATGGATACCGGGTTTGTCAAATATGCATATAAGGACCAGGCCTTCCCGATTGGATGCGGACAGACCATTTCGCAACCCTACACCGTTGCATTCCAGACACAGCTTCTCGAAGCTGAGAAGCATTGCAAGGTTCTTGAGGTAGGCACCGGATCAGGCTATCAGGCAGCAATACTGTGCCAGATGGGGGCAAAGGTGTACACCATAGAGAGGCATCGCGACCTGTTCATTAAGGCGCAATCACTTCTTTCCTCAATGGGGTACAAGGCCACCTTCTTTTACGGTGACGGCTATGAGGGAAAGCCGGCATATGGTCCTTTTGACCGGATACTGGTAACCGCGGGAGCGCAGGAGATACCCGGAAAACTGAAGCTGCAGCTAAAGACAGGCGGCATCATGGTAATTCCTGTAGGTGATAGCAGTTGCCAGGTGATGACACGTGTTGAAAGAATAACAGAGGAAGAATTTAAGGTTACTGAACACGGGCGCTTTGTATTTGTTCCTTTGCTGAAAGGGAAACCATAAAATCAGGTACGATTATGATCAAAGTCCAGAAATTCGTTGTAAACCCCTTCCAGGAAAACGCATACCTGCTCTATGACGAAACAGGCAGTTGCGTACTCGTTGATATGGGGAGCTACACTGTTGAGGAGAAGAAAGAGGTGCTCTTTTTTATCGAGAACAACCAGCTTGAGCCTGTGATGATAATAAACACGCACTGCCATGTTGACCACCTGCTCGGCAACTCCTTTTTCAAGAACAAGTTCAAGGTGTCCATTGCCGCACATTCAGATGATGAGTTTATGATAGATAAAGCAGTGGAGTATGGATCGGTGTTTGGGTTTGAGGTTGAGGAGCCACCGCCGCTTGACAGCTATCTGGAGGAGGGTAAGGCCATAACTTTTGGCAGTTCATCACTGGAAGTGTTTCATGTGCCGGGACACTCACCAGGCAGCGTGGCGCTGTACAGCAGCGAAGATGCTTTTGTTATTACAGGGGATGTCCTGTTCGACGGGGGTATCGGACGGACAGACCTGCCGGGCGGCGATTACGACACCCTTATAAGGTCCATTACAGAAAAACTGCTGGTGCTTCCCGATGAGGCTAAGGTATATCCCGGGCACGGGCCGGAAACCACAATCGGCGAGGAAAAGCGCTTCAACCCTTTCCTTAAAGGATAATCTGCAACCACAGCAGACATTGAACAGTGCAGCTGCCTGTACTGTTTAATCATATCATGATATTTGTCTTGTTAAACAACACAGCCAGTTTTTATTTTTACAAGAAATAATCAGTAAACCATTAAAAACATAAACAACCCTTTATATGGCACTCGACAGTTTCATTTCACGTCATAACGGTCCCCGTCCCCACGAAACAGGCAGCATGCTTGAGAAGATCGGCGTAAAATCAATCGACGAGCTTATCGACAAGACCATACCCCCTGCAATAAGGCTCGAAAAACCGCTGAACCTGCCTGACGGCATCAGCGAGCATGAGTATCTTCAGAGGATCTGGGAGATAGCCTCGAAAAACAAGGTCTACCGCTCCTTTATCGGGATGGGTTATTACAATACAATATTCCCTCCGGTAATCCTGAGGAACATACTCGAGAACCCCTCATGGTACACCTCGTATACCCCCTACCAGGCAGAGATATCGCAGGGCAGGCTGGAGGCGCTGCTCAATTTCCAGACGGTTGTCATGGACCTTACCGGCATGGAGCTGGCAAATGCATCCCTGCTTGATGAATCAACAGCGGCAGCCGAGGCAATGATCATGATGTTCAATGCCCGCAGCAGGGAGCAGGTGAAGTCGGGTACTTCAAAATTTTTTGTCGATCAGAATATTTTCCCCCAGAACCTTGCGGTTTTGCGTACCAGGGCGGTTCCGCTGGGTATTGAGCTCGTAACAGGGAATTATGCAGAGGCGGATATAGGGCAGGAGTATTTCGGTGTGATGGTGCAGTACCCCGCCGGTGACGGGAAAATTTACGATTACAGGGCTTTCATAACCAGGGCTTCGGAACAGGGTATATTTACCGGGGTGATAGCCGACATCCTCAGTCTGGCCCTGCTTATCCCTCCTGGTGAATGGGGCGCCGACGTGGTGGTGGGTTCGACCCAGCGCTTCGGCATACCGATGGGATATGGCGGTCCGCATGCAGGGTACTTCGCCACAAGGGAGAAGTTCAAGCGTTATGTGCCGGGCAGGATAATAGGAGTAACCGTCGATGCACAGGGCAAACATGCACTCAGGATGGCGTTGCAGACAAGGGAACAGCATATTAAGCGTGAAAGAGCCACCTCCAACATCTGCACAGCCCAGGCACTTCTGGCCACCATGGCGGGGATGTATGCGGTCTATCACGGTGCGGAGGGACTGAAAAGAATTGCCCTTCATATTCACCATAGCGCAGTCACCCTTGAGAACGGACTGAAAAGCCTGGGCTACGGGCAGGAGAACGGCAACTATTTTGATACACTCAGGGTGTCGCTTTCGGGCGATATCCTGGCTGCCGGCATTGAGAAGTTGGCTCTGGAGAACAGGATCAACCTCAGGTATATTGACGACAGGACGGTTGGCATCAGCCTTGACGAGACCACACTCATAAAGGACATAAACAATATCCTTTCAGTCTTTGCCGCTGCTGCCGGCAAGGAGGCCCCTGAGGTGAGCTCCCTGGAGGAGAGGACGGCCATTGATAAAGTATTCATCCGCGAAAGCGAATTCCTGACCCTTGATGTTTTCAATGCCTACCGGTCGGAGACCGAGCTGATGAGGTACATCAAGAAACTAGAAAGAAAAGATTTCAGCCTTACGCACTCGATGATATCGCTTGGGTCGTGCACCATGAAGCTGAATGCGGCCACCGAGCTGCTGCCGCTGAGCTGGCCTGAGTTCGGGGCGCTGCATCCGTTCGTGCCGGCCGGCCAGGCGGAGGGATACCATGAGCTGATGGATGAGCTGGCGGCCGACCTGTGCGAGATTACGGGTTACGATGCGATCTCTTTCCAGCCCAATTCGGGAGCTTCGGGTGAGTATACGGGACTGATGGTCATCAGGAGCTATCATGAAAGCAGGGATGAGGGGCACCGGAACGTGTGCCTGATACCTTCGTCGGCACATGGCACCAATCCGGCCAGCGCGGTGATGGCAGGCATGGAGGTGGTGATAGTGGGATGCGATAAACATGGTAATGTCGACCTTAAAGAGCTGCGTGCAAAGGCAGAACAGTACCGCGACAACCTTTCCGCCTTCATGGTTACCTATCCTTCGACTCACGGTGTATATGAACCCGGCATCATCGAGATGACTGAGATAATTCATGAGAACGGGGGACAGGTTTATATGGACGGGGCCAACATGAACGCGCAGGTAGGATTTACCAATCCCGCGATAGTGGGAGCCGACGTGTGCCACCTGAACCTGCACAAGACATTTGCCATACCTCACGGGGGCGGGGGGCCCGGCATGGGCCCGATAGGAGTTGCTGCCCACCTTGTCGAGTTCCTGCCCGGGCACCCGGTCATTACCACGGGCGGCGAGAAAGGTGTTGAGGCGATAGCTGCTGCTCCATACGGGAGCGCCAGTATACTGACAATATCACATGCCTACATTAAACTGCTCGGCGGGAAAGGGCTGACCGAAGCAACCCGCCTGGCCATACTTAACGCCAATTACCTGGCGGCGGTCCTGAAAGATTACTATGATGTTCTGTACAAGGGGGTGAATGGTTTTGTTGCCCATGAGATGATAATCGACTGCCGTAAGTTCCGGTTGGACAAGGAGCTGGAGGTTACCGAGGCCGATATTGCAAAACGGCTGATGGACTATGGCTTCCATGCCCCGACACTATCGTTCCCGGTAGCCGGCACCCTGATGGTAGAACCGACCGAGAGCGAGTCGCTGCATGAGCTGAACCGGTTTGCCGAGGCAATGATCTCTATCTACGCCGAGATGGAAGAGATACGCACAGGAAAAGCCGACAAGAAGAACAACGTGCTGAAGAATGCGCCCCATACCGCTGAGGTGGCTGTATCGGACGGATGGGACAGGCCCTACGGCAGGGAAAAGGCTGCCTATCCCCTGAAGTGGATAGCCGACAACAAGTTCTGGCCCTCTGTGAGCCGCGTTGACGATGCCCATGGCGACCGCAACCTGATGTGCTCCTGCGCACCTATAGACTCATACAGGAGCGGGCTTTTCGGGTTCAAGTCACTGGAATAGGTGATCCCGGAACAACAAATACGGCACGAGACTTGTTATAATAATGTTGTGAATGCTGCCCGGTTTTCGTCACCGGACGGAGGCACCTGCCGGTTAATTGTACCGGTAGCAGGACCGGCGGCATAACAGCGTATATTATATAATGATTTTTACTATGGAGCGGAAAGATGATTCTTTCAGGCAGAATTTTGAGACTTTGCTGGCCCTTTTCAGGAAACTTGCCGACAAAATGTCAGAGGGTGAGATACAGGGGGTTAATCCACAGTTTGCCGGCCAGTTCAGGATGATGCTCAACCAGTACGAGATGATGAAGAATATGATGCCCGATGATATACCTGAACACCTGAGGGAACCATTCAGGCAGATGATGGAAAACATGATCCATCAGCTGAAGGATGAGATCGGTGAGGATATCTTCCTTACTTCTCCCGGTAAAGGTGAGAGCAGTGAGCCTGACCTGCCGTCAACCGGAGAAGGTTCTGAGAAAGACTCTACAATAATGGAAATTGAGGACAGCCTTCGGAAACCCGGACTGGACCCGGGGGAGATGGATAAGCTGCTCGACAGGCTTGCCGAGCTAAAATCACAAAAGGGATGACCCCGTCATCCCTTTTTTCAGGTTCTTTACCCTTGATTGCTATGACCTGCAGGCCGGGTCTAACCCGTTATTTAAAGGTTATGTCAGCCCTGTCCGGCACAACAGCGTCCCCCTGCCGGACAGCTGCCCATGGCCGGTGCAGCCTGCCTGAAATCATTCTTTGACTTTGACTGTTTGGGTGCGCGGTATTCATCGCGTGTTTCACCGCAATCGGGGCACTCGGCTATCTTCTTGCTGCAGGGCCCGTAAACGGGGCTGTTATATTCATGGGTCCTTCCCTGGCCCTCAAACTTTATCCCGCAGCTCTCACAATGAAATTGCAACATGTCAGACGAATATTGATTTAACAAACTGCAAATTTACACTTTTTTCATCCAAAGTTTCACGCAGGCGGATGTTAAAATGCCCGGGTTTGTTTCCCGGGCATCCTTGATCATTTGTGGTGGGTCAGATCTCCCATCCTCTCCTGTAAGCTTCCCTGTAAAGGAAGCGGTTGGCATCGGGCGGGTTTGTTATCTGCATCTTTTCAGGGTCATAAGTGACCTTTCTTCCGGCCCTGAGCGCAACAACGGGCAGCAGGGTGGTCTCATTGCACACCTCAACGCTCTGGAAACTTCCCGGTGACATTTCACCTTTAAGCACGGCGTTTATCCAGACATCGGTACCACTTTGCGTGGAAGTTGGCGGAGGATCGGCCTGGCCGGTGAACTCTATCATCCTGCTTTCGGGAATGATACGCGGGTTGTTTGCATGGAAACCTCCGATTATCTTGCCCTTGTCGCCTACGAACATCATACCTTCCCTTGGAAGTTCATTGCCGTCGGCCTCCATTTCAGGCGGGTTGTGGGGTTTCATTCCTCCGTCGTACCAGAACAGGTCGAGAGCCGGAGAGCTTCCCCTTGCCTCGAATTTCCACCTGAAGATGCACGAGTGCGGGAAGGAGTGCTGGTTCACTATCATCTGGCATGTCGCTTCGGGTGTGATGATGTTGGTTGTGGTGCCCAGTGCCTCAATGCTTACCGGCGGAACGGTGATGCCGAATTTTGTAAAAACCGGCCAGAGGCTGTATATGCCCATGTCGGCTACGCTGCCTGCACCGAAATCGTACCATCCGCGATACACGTTATGGGTAAAATTGGGGTGGTAGGGCCTGTCGGGTACCGGACCCAGCCACAGGTCCCAGTCAAATCCTTCGGGAACCGGCGGCCTGTCCTCCGGCAGTTGCGGCCACTGAGGCCACACCGGGCGGAAGGACCAGTTATGGATCTCTTTGAGGGTTCCGATGGCTCCCTGGTCTATCCAGTTCTTCACAACATCATACTGGTTTCTGCCTGCCCAGGCCAGCAGGTGCGTTACCACTCCCGTTTCCCGGGCGGTTTTTACGGTTTGACGCGCCTCGTGCACTATATTGGCGACGGGTTTGTGCATGATCACGTTCTTGCCCTTCTTCATCGACATGATTGCCTGGATGCCATGCTGGTGGTCGGGCGTTATGATCTTCACCGTGTCCATGTCCCTCTCCTTCTCAAGCATCTCCCTGAAATCGGCGTAAGCGGTGCACCCCCTGTGGCTGCCTCCGGGTCTTACCATTGAATAATATTTGTCCACTACCTCTTTACCCACATCCCTGCCTGCAGGTATTCCTTTGATGTTTGCCCCCCATGAGGAGTCACCAAGAAGCTGCCTGACGGAGTTCCTTATCCCGTTTGGCGACCAGTCTGCGTAGCCCACCGGGTTCTTCACCGGGTCGCATATTGAGACGACCTGTACTCTTTCGTCGGTGATAAGGGAGGTGAGCTCCCTTATCTGCTGCGTTCCGCAGCCGATAAGTCCGAGATTGATCTTATCACTTGGAGCCACATAGTTCACCCCTCCCAGTACATGGCGGGGTACTACTGTAAAGGCAACAGCCGAGCCGGTCATGCCCAGGAACTGCCGCCGGTTGATTTTTTTAAAAGCTGACATTGTTAATAGGTTTTGGTAGTTTAGTGATGGTTTGGAAGATTTTGATAAATGTACATTTTTTTGAAACATTGACACTATCTTAGGGGAGTAATTTGCCATAAACCATGAATTTCCTGCTTGATTGCCTGTTGCATCAGCGGCAGAAGGGGCTGAATCCTAAAAACCTGCTGAAATGAGAAATTTTTCTTTGTTTCTGTTTATGATCCTGGCAGTCAGTGCCGGAGCTGACACCCATGATAAGGGCGTTGTCAGGCTTATTGTCCGCGCCGACGATATTGGCGTTGCACGTTCGGTCAACGAGGCGGTTATCGACAGCTATCTGAACGGAATAGTGACCACGGTTGAGCTGATGATGCCGACTCCCTGGTTTCCCGATGCCGTCAGGCTATTGGAAGAGAATCCGCAGATCAATGTGGGACTTCACCTGACCCTTACCAGCGAGTGGGAGAACATGAAATGGAGGCCTCTTACCAACGCATCCACCATTACTTGTGACGACGGCTATTTTTTGCCGATGATCTGGCCCAACCCCAATTTCAGTCCGCATGAAGTGCTGAGTAACGCCGAATGGTGCCTGGATGAGATTGAAGCCGAGTTCAGGGCGCAGATTGAGATGGGCCTGAGGCACATGCACCGGGCGACACATATTACCGGTCATATGGGTTGCGGGCAGTGGCACGATGATGTAAGGGAACTTTGGGGCCGCCTTGCCGATGAATACGGGCTCCGCATTTTTCCGGAGGAGCATGGTGTTCAGAGGATGCCCGGCTGGGGTCGCGAAAGAGACCTGGAGAAGCGGGTGGAGATCTTTATTCAGAACCTCCGTAACCTGGGGCCCGGAACATGGCTTTTTGTCGAGCACCCCGCATACGACACCCCCGAGATCCGTGCCCTGGGCCATACAGGTTATGAAGACGTGGCGGCCGACCGTGAGGGTGTGACCAGGGTCTTTACCGACCCCCGGGTGATGGCGGCCATCAGGGAGCTGGGAATTGAACTTGTCAGCTACAGCGATTTGGCTAAACTCTGAGCCGTTTTTATAATAATAGTGAGTTACAACTCAAAAAAATCATAATAATATTGAGTTATAACTCAGAATTATGTGAGTTTTCCGGAAATAACTATGATCTTCCCGGGATATGATTGCAGTTATATTAACTTGAATGATCCTGCCGTTATTATTATATTTGGTATATCTGTTGTAACAAAAACAGGACGATCATGAAAATGCCGGTAACCGCAACACTTACAATCCTCCTGGCTGCAGCGCTGTTTTCCTGCTCCGAAGAGTTCCTTCACAAGGAACCGCAGGGCATCACTGCAGAGACCATCTTTACGAATGAAAAGGGGCTCGATGCACTGCTTATCGGAACTTATGGTATAATCAGCGGGGGTGTACTATGGGAGGTAAGCTGGGGTGCTTCAGCTACTAACTGGCTTTATGGATCGGCAGCATCTGACGATGCTTACAAAGGAAGTGAAATGGGTGATGCATCTGATATAACCCAGATTGAATACTGGGAGGTATCGTCTACCAACAGATTGTCAGGAGAAAAATGGAAATGGGTGTTTATGGGAGTTACCCGTGCCAATGAAGTTTTGCGTATTCTCGGGATGACAGAAGGGCTGACCCCGGCCAGGGCAGCAGAAATTGAAGCCGAAGCAAGATTCCTGAGGGCATTCTTCAATACCGAAGGTTACCTTGTGTTTAAGAATATCCCGAAAATTACCGAAAACACAGAAGACCCTGCGAAAGTGCCAAACACTGTTGATATTGTACCTCATATAATTGCTGACCTGGAGTTTGCCTGGGAGAACCTTCCGGAGTCACTGCAGCAGGTTGGCCGGCCGACAAGGTACGCGGCAATGGCGCTTGCTGCCAAGGTATACCTTCACAACGGAAATTATTCATCGGCAGGGCCCTTGCTTGATGTAATAATCAACAGCGGCAGGTACAGTCTTACGGAGAGTTTTCATGACAATTTCCGCATAGCCACCAACAACAACGAAGAATCGATATTCGAGATCCAGGCATCGGTCAATGACGGGGCGTGCTGCTCCGGCAATGCTGAGATGGGTATTGGGCTTAATTTTCCTCACGGAGGGGACATTGGTATGTGCTGCGGTTTCCACCAGCCCTCGCAGAACCTTGTCAATGCCTTCAGGGTTGATGAAAACGGCCTGCCCCTTCTTGACAGCTTCAATGATAATGATTTGAAGAATGACATGGGCATAGAGTCGCATGAGGAGTTCATCCCTTTTGATGACTATGTTGATCCCAGGCTGGACTGGACAGTGAGCCGCAGGGGTATTCCTTATCTGGACTGGGGTGTGAACAGGGGCAAGGACTGGATCAGGTACCAGCCTCACGGAGGACCTAACCTTCCCGCGATGAAATGGATGTTTTACCAGTCTGAGAGATATGAACTGTCAGCCTCAACAGGATGGATGACCGGTGTAAGTGCCAACAATTACAGGTCTGTCCGTTATGCCCAGGTGCTGTTGTGGCGTGCTGAGGTTCATGTTCATGACGGTGAACCAGACCAGGCCGAGGAACTGGTCAACATGATCAGGGAGCGAGCCGGCAATCACGTTGTTATGGGCAGGATTACCACATATGAGCTGCCAAAGGAGGCTTACCCGTGGAATGTTGAGATAGACCGGGATCAGCCTGCCGCCAATTACCGCGTTGAGCCCTATCCGCAGGGCACGTTTACCTCTATGGGAGAGGAGTATGCGATGAAAGCCGTAAGGTTCGAGCACCGGCTGGAGCTGGCAACCGAAGGGCACAGGTTCTTTGACCTTCGCCGCTGGGGTATTATTGATGAGACCCTGAATGATTTTGCAGGAAAGGATGGTGAATTCCGGCCTCAGGGATATATGGGTAGGGCCCGGTTTACCTCAAGGGACAGATACATGCCGATCCCTCAATCGCAGATTGATATGCAGCCCGGCGTGCTTGAGCAGAACCCGGGGTATTAGGAACCGGCCAGATTTCCTGACAGAATTGGCACGGGGTTCCGGGTCAGGCCGGGTCCGGTGTTTCTGAAATTATACCGGGAACCTGCCGGATCAGAGTCGTTTAGCAGTGGTATGCGGAAACTCAGAACCGGCTTAGCGGTGGCAGCCAGATGGTCAGAATCCGAACCGCCCCGGCAGCCAGATGGTCAGAACCCGAACAGCCGCGGCAGCCAGAGGCTGAGCGCGGGAATGTAGGTTATCAGCATCAGCGCCGCTATCATGGCGATGAAGAACGGGATCAGAGGGCGGATTACCTTCATGATGCTGAGGTTTGCCACGCTGCATCCGATAAACAGCAGCGAACCGACCGGCGGCGTGCAGAGCCCCACCGTAAGGTTTACCACCATTATTATCCCGAAATGAACCGGGTCGACGCCAAGGTCAGCCACCACGGGAAGGAAGATCGGGGTGAAGATCAGCACTGCGGGCGTCATGTCCATAAAGACACCCACGAACAGTAGTATAAGGTTAATGATCAGCAGTATCACTATCTTGTTGGTGCTGATCGACAGCAGTCCCTCGCTCACATTCTGTGGTATGTTGGCAAACGACATCGCCCATGACATCCCTATGGAGGCAGCTACCAGCAGCAGGACTATGGAGGTGACCCTGACACTTTTCAACAGTATATCAGGAAGGTCCTTTACGCGCACCTCACCGTAGATGAGTGCAAGGATCAGCGCGTAGAGGACTGCGATGGCCGATGCTTCGGTAGCGGTGAATATCCCAGCAAGTATGCCGCCGATCACTATCACCAGGAGCATAAGGCTTGGAACGGCGCTGAAGAACCTGACAACCCCGGTGCGGAGTCCGGTCCTTTCCCCGACAGGGTAATTCTTACG
>SL_3KL_010_SEDDRAFT_10001293_pt1 | contig 22563 bp, 10 predicted proteins | sample SodLakKL_010_SED_2_FD_10381 | JGI IMG/M metagenome (IMG submission 10381) | reverse complement strand
AGCGGACGAGCCTGTTGGATTAGCTACCGGGGACTTTGTCTTCGTAGGTGATGTGGGTCGTCCCGATCTTTTGGAATCGGCTGCCGGTATGGAGCACGTCATGGAGCCTTCAGCCCGAACGCTCTATCAGACTATTACAAAGTTTCAGGATATTCCGGATTATGTGCAAATCTGGCCGGGGCACGGCGCGGGTTCTGCCTGTGGAAAAGCCCTCGGAGCTGTACCTAAATCCACTGTCGGATACGAAAGACGCTACAACAATTCACTTAAAGCTGCCTCTTCGGAGGACAATTTTGTGAAATTCATTCTGGAAGGACAGCCCGAGCCGCCTCTTTATTTTGCTCGCATGAAGCGCGATAACAAAATGGGACCTGCTATTCTGGGAGGCATGCCTGATCCAAAGCGCGTAACTGCCAATGAGATCGCCAAAGCCGCCCAAAAGGATAATGTGGCCGTACTCGATACGCGCCTGGAACCCGAATATATGAAAGGGCACATCCCCGGTAGCTTGCTCACCACACTGAATAAGCAGTTCAATACGGTGGCGGGTTCTTTTGTGACCGAGGATGAGGATATCTATCTGATCGTAGATGGGAACAGAGTGAAAGAGGCAGTTGCCGATCTGTATCGAATTGGCCTGGACCGGGTAGTCGGTTACATAACATTGGATGACCTCAAGCTCTATGAAGCTCAGGGAGGAAAAATGGACTCTATCGAGGTTATCAGCTTTGCTGAAGCGGCCAACCGCAAAGACAAGGGGCAGCATATCCTCGATGTGCGCAAGTTGTCTGAATACCAGGCTGATGGACACTTTGGAGGTGCGCAAAACATCGCACACACTCGACTTTTGGAGCGCATTGATGAAGTTCCCAATGACAAACACGTTGTTGTGCATTGTTCTGCAGGGGGACGCTCTGCTGCTGCCGGCTCATTGCTGAAACGCTCAGGCCACGATGTCAGTGTAGTAATGGATTCACTTGCTGAGTTCAAAGAAAAGAATGCTTCAATCCTCGAAGCCTAAATTAAATCCATGACAGCCTCCTCTTGCTCTAAGAGGGGGCTGTTTATTTTTTGTTAAGATATAATAGCGCCTCTCAGAATGGCGCGATGCTATTCTCCTTAGCAGGAGATTTTTGCATGTTGGACACGAAAGGTTTTTTCACAAAAAGCTTTTAGAAAAATAGTTTTTCGACTTATTTCCCGGAGAAAGACCGGGGTGTCTGGTTTGCAATTTTATGAAACAGACCATTGATTCCGATTAATATGGAGACCCAAATTATTATCGTACTCGCCATAATGGCCTTTACCATCTTTATGCTGGTGAGTGAAAAGCTGCGTATAGATGTGACGGCCATTGTCACCATGCTGCTTTTGGCGTGGAGCGGAGTGCTGACGAGCGCGGAGGCTCTTTCCGGCTTTTCGAGCAATGCCGTCATTGCAATGATAGCGGTGATGATCATGGGCCAGGGAATTGCCAAAACCGGTATGATGGGCCGTTTTTCAAAGTGGCTGTTGGCCAATGTGGGCAGGGATAAAAAGAAGGTGCTCGGTTCGCTGTCATTATCCGTGGGTTCAATGTCGGCCGTGATGTCCAATATCGGAGCTGCGGCCATGTTTTTACCCAGTGTTTTGGATATTTCCCGCAGGCTGCGGATTTCAGCCTCAGAGTTCATCATGCCCATCGGCTTTATGGCCATTATCGGGGGGGCGCTTACCATGGTTGGATCGGGTCACCTCATACTCACGAATGACCTGCTAAAAGCCGCGGATCTCGATCCCTACGGCCTTTTTGCCGTGACCCCGGTGGGGCTGGCGTTGATGTTCAGTGCCATCCTTTTCTTTTTGATTGCCGGGAAATATATTCTTCCCAAAAGCAATGGTAACGGAATTGGTAAAACGGAGCAGGAGAAGGTCATGGATGCCTTTAATCTGCATCGCGACATTGTGTTTTACCGCATTCCGGCCTCCAGCAGTTTGGTGTCCAAAACGGTGGAATCCTCAGGTTTGTGGTCGGATTATGACATCAATATTTTGGCGATTTCTCATGAAAATCACATTGATTATGCGCCCTGGCGTGAAACGGTGCTTGATGAAGGACAGATATTGGCGCTGTATGAGGAAGGGGAAGGCATTGAGCGATTTGTTGAGGATTACGGGCTGGAGGCTGTTTCCGGCTCCCCCATGTTTGATGCCCTGATGGATACGCATGAGTCCGGTTTTGTAGAGGTCATTGTACCACCGCGTTCCGAGATGGCGGGTAAGTCACTCCGCCAATTTGCGATGCGAAAGCGGTATGCCGTGGAACCCATTATGTTGTTCAGCAGGGGCGAGCGGGTACGAGGTGATTTTTCAGATTACGAACTAAAGCCCGGCGATACATTTATCATTTACGGGCCCTGGGACCACATTAAAGACCTGGACTCCACCGATCCATTTGTGGTGGCCACCCCGGTGACGGCTGAGACCAAAAAACCCTCTAAGATGCTGCACGCAGCCGGGAGTTTTGCACTCGCCATCGTTTTGGCACTGAGTGGATTTTCCATTTCCATTTCCTTTCTGACAGGAGCAATGGCAATGGTCCTTACCAGGGTCTTGAGCATTGAAGAGGCGTACAAATCCATTGAGTGGAAGGTGGTTTTTCTGCTGGTTGGATTGATTCCGCTCGGAATTGCCATGCAGAACTCCGGCACTGCTGAATTTCTCGCCTCCGGAGTGATGAACCTGATCGAGGGCAGCCATCTCATCGTTTTGTTGTTTGCTGTGGCTGTGCTGGCTACCGGTTTTTCGCTTGTGATGTCCAATGTGGGGGCGGTGGTGGTACTCGCTCCGCTGATTGTGAGCATCGGCACCATGGCGGGGGTTGATCCGCGACCATTGGTACTGCTCGCTGCTGTCAATGCCGGCAACTCCTTCATTCTCCCAACCCATCAGGTGAACGCCCTGATGATGACCGCCGGCGGCTACAAAACCAGTGATTACTTCAAGGCCGGTGGTGGAATGACTGTGGTTTTTCTGCTGGTATCGGTTGTTTTCTTTTACCTGGTGATGATGTGAGGGTAGGGGTGATGGGTGAAAAATTGACAGGTAAACGCTATTTAGTTTTTCAGGGCCTGGATTTGCTGTTTTGCAAATTGCACAACTTCAGGGTCATCAAATTCTAGCAATTTTTCATAGTAGTTAATTGAGGTAGCGATATCCCCTTTTAGTTGGTAGGCAAAGGCGATATTGCTTAAAACCACCACATCCCCGGGATCGTGGTTTTTGGCCTTTGACAAAAACTCTATGGCTTTTTCATAATCTGCTGTCACCAGGTAGGTATTTCCAATATTGGTTAAACTTTCAATATGCCCTGGATGTAGATTCAAGATTTCCTCAGCGATAAGTCTGATATTATTTAAAAGGTCATCATCCTCTGTTAGAAATAGATCAACCTGATACGATTGTAAATTGCCATGGAAAATTTCTTTACCATCTTCTAAGGCCTCATTAAAAGTCCAGGTCCATTCATTGTTGTTTTTCCCGGAGTAACGTATGGCTTTGATAATTTCCTGGGTGTAGGTTTCCCAATCTTCAGTTTCCCCAAGAATGTATATTTTGCAAAATCTCATATCCAGACGATCGGGATAGAGCGAAATCCCCTCCTCAATTTTGTCAATGCCCTTTTGTGCGGTTTTTTGATCGTAAATAACTTTTTCCCCAAAATATCCCGCTACTTGCCCAAGGCTGTCTATTAGCTGAAACCCTTCTCCCCCTGGAGACTGATGTGAAATGGACATAAATGACTGCCTCGATTTGAGTATATAATAATTGAAATAGCTTGTGAACAACTCTGGATTTTCAGGCTCTTCTGCTTCCCATTCCGTTAGAAGTTTGGTCATTTGTGCTGTGTCACCCTCCATTATCAAAAGATCGAAATGTTCTTTGTAATCCTGTCCGAAACAAATGTTGATCAGAAAGAAGAATGCCGCGATATTTATAATTTTTTTCATGGGTCTTTTTTTGATGCCTGGATGATTCTGTAAAAGACTGACTTGCCCGGGCCTATTCTCCATCCCTATATTTTTAGTTACCCGGATATTTGGTCTTCCAAATATAGGTCATATTGCCAAAACGGATATCCAGGGGTTGATTTGACTCAACCTGAGAGAATGTCCATTGCCCTGATTTTTCGGTGGGTGAACAGCCCAAAAGGGTTGTTGCAACTAAATAATTTCTCTAACCTATGTAATCATGAATGACAGTATAATGGCATTCGATGCCACAGCCCCCAAACCAATAGTCACAACGGCCTCCCGGCGGGAAACACCAAAGTGCTCCAGCATTTTTTTAAACGTTATCCCCCAAAGTGTCAATCCATAAAACAGGGACAGGAAAAGGTAGGTCTCCGGGTTTGTGGAGGGGTAAAGAACAATAAAATGCACAGAATTCCAGTCGGAGAGAAAGCCCCCGTAGAGAATCATTAAACTCAGGGAGCCGACGGTAGAGTAAGTCAGGTAAAAAGTCAGCAGAAACCAGCCACTTTTCTTTATTCTGCAGAACTGGACCACTGCAATAGTGAGCAAAAGGGGTATGAACAGGGATTCAATGGTTGTGATGTCGTAAAGACTTGCACCGTGAATCAGCGCAAATTGAACAAAACCCAGGTTGGTGTACCAATTGTAAAGAGCGATAAGGCCAAAGACTATGGAGATCAGGATGACCATTCTCCCGGCTTGTATTTCGGATTTTTGGATGGGGTGAATGGAATCAATGGCTCCATAGAAGTAGTTTATCGCAGTCGTTTTCACCCTTTCTCTTTCCTCAAGGCGTTCCAGTTCTTTATCCTTTTCTATCTCCAAAACCCGCTTTGCTTCATCCAGCTCCCGGTCGGAGAGGTTTCTTTTTGCCAGTATGTCCTTTGCAGCTTCAACCGCTTCCACCTGATAGCTCTCCTCATTTTCTAAAACCCTTAGCAGGTCTGCATTGGAATAGGTTTCATATCGATTTAGGAATGGGTTCATGATTGTTTGTTAGCCAGGTGAACTAAATGCGTTTTCAGCGCTATTAATCTGCCGGTGATTTGTCTGCTTTTCCAGGGATTTATTTGGTAGTCTTTCCACCCATTTTGGTGAGCACACTGTCAACTGGTTCCCATAGCTCTATCTTGTTGCCCTCGGGGTCCATAATGTGGACAAATTTTCCGTAGTCATAGGTCTCGATGCTGTCGAGAATGGTAACCCCTTTTTCTCTGAGGTTCTTCACCAGACCCTCAATGTCATTGACCCGGTAATTAATCATGAACTCCCTTTTGGAGGGGGCAAAATACTCACTGCCGGTTTTAAATGGACTCCATTGCAGGTAATTAATTTCGTCCGGCCTGTTGGCGTTTCGGAATTCAAAGCTCGATCCCCATTCATTGACTTCCAGCCCCAGATTTTCGGAATACCAGGTCCTTGTTTGCTCCGGCTCGTCCGAGAAAAAGAAGATGCCTCCGATGCCTGTTACCCGGGGAGTTGTGTCCTTTTGAGCTTCTGATTCGCCACTTGATTTTTTGTCAGTCATATCATTGATATTATTCGTTTTTAGCTCACATGCCGATAGAGTAACCAGAATGGTCAGTATAATTATCAATTTATTTGCAAAAACTGCTTTACTACTCATCCAGACATGTATTTGTTCATTGATTCCAGTCATTGCAGCTTCGCTATTGTATTGGGACCTTTTGCCCCTGCACCTTGCAATATATGACTTTTTTTAAAATAAGGAGATGCGTTATGAATGGGGATATTTCGGAGGCCATGGGAAATAAGGATGTGGCTAATCATATTCAGGCAACCATATTCTCAAAGTTTCAGGCGATTATGTTTTCCTGCATTGCGTACTATCCGTGTAGTTCCTTCAACCTTTTCTCAAATTTCCCCATAAATCATTACCTTAGTCGAATATTTGGTAGGATGGTGTTTTAAACAGGAATGCGATGATCAAGTACAAAGGCCGGGTAAAGATCACCTGGGGGGAAATCTTCTTCCTCACGGTCACGCTTTTGTTGTTCCTCGGACAGTTGATAGACAGCAATGTGTTTTTTTACTTTTACCTGGCAGCTAACTTTGGTCTGGCTTTTTGCTACCTGTTTATGGCCCAGTTTGTATTGAATCCCGATCGTGAGCTCAATTATACCATCTCTATATTGGCCGGTTTGGGGATGTCTCCGGTCTTGTTTTACATCCCGTTTTTTTTCACGATATATCATATTGATTTAAGCTCTTTGATATATTTGATTATCCCAGGCGGATTGCTCATTGCCTTGTTGATATGGCATCTTATTGCGAGAAAAGGGGAGGTCAGAGACCTGTATTTTGAATTGATTTTGATTCGGTATGCTGCGGTCCTCTCCCTGGCTGTTCTTTTGATTGTTATGCCCTCAGAAAAGTTTCCAATGAAACAGTTGAGAACGGCTTTCGTTGGGCAAAATGAAGAACTGTCAATCCAGTTGCGTAAAAGTGAGGCAGGTTATAAATCTTTTAACGCTTTTCAAGACAATGACCTTAAAGTGTCAGAGATGTGGCTGGACTCCCTGATTACTCTCGAGCTTGAGAAAATGGCTATTTCTTCCAAACGCACTTATGCACAATTTAGGGCTCAGCTCAACCGGTTTGAACACATGATATCTGAGCTTGATTCTCCCACTTATAAGGATTCTTACTCCGGAGAACATACCCTGGACAGAGAGTTTTTTTGGGGTAACTTCAGTCAAACCTACAAGGATTTAATAGAGGTCACTCTTGTGCACGGGTCTCAATTATTGAGAGAGGGTAAGCCAGGAGAGGCAATTGAGCTATTGAAGCGCGCCAAATTTTATTTTAAGGTGGTCTATTTTATGGAGAAATTTGACTCTGACCAGTATCACCAAAGCCTGTTCAACACTTTCAGATGCCATGTAGCACTGGGCAATTTAAATAAAGCCCTCATATACAATGCCAGGACAATAAGGGAATATCACCGGGTCGGCTGGATTGACATTTACTTTCATATTATGGCCATTCATGAAAGGGCATTAATTCTCAAGGAACTCGGCCGTACCGAGGAATCTATTGAACTTATGCAACGGATCATCGATTACCTTCAATTCGAATTGCTGGACGAACGGTCAGCTGAAAAGCTTCGTGTTATTGAAGATTTATTGGAGAAGGTGACGGAGGAAGAGGGTATGCGGGTGATGTAACGGGTGCCTCTATCCGGATTTCAGCGCACAGAGTTCTGCTTTGTAATGTTTTGCTTCTGAATAGCCGAGGTATATTGATCCACCTCGCCTGATGAAATTGGATGCCTCGCCGCTGAAGTTTGCCTTCTATTAGTCCCCCTGGATTGATTGAATATTCAGAATTCCTGGAAGTCTATACTGTCATTTTGTGTAGCTAGTAATTAGGGTCTGGTAAAAAATCATTCAGGTCTGGCAAGAAATTTTGGTGTTAGAGATATCATCCTGGTCCGTGAACCTTGAAATTCCACCGGGATAAGTCTTATGAATCATAATTTTCTCCTTAGCCATGGATACAAGAGTAAATGGTCAGATTGGGCAAAAACATTAGACAAAAGTTACCCAATATGTATAGTTATGGCTATCAGAGCGATGTGCCCTATGCTTATTTCTAATGTCCTGATTTTTATTCTATTCAATCAGAATTTCATTTTCCCAGGCCCAACATTTTCCTTGTGTATAGGCCCTTTTTCCAATGCAAATAGAACATCTATTTGATCGATGGCCGCAATTGTACAAGTTACTTTTTAGTAGGCTCTACTTAAACCCTACCACTTTTTTCAGCTTTACTTCATTTGATGAACTTAGTCTAACAATCAATACACCTGCAGGCATGTCACCAAACAATTGATTCAAACGTACCACTTCACCGTTTTCAACACTCCTTTGAATCAGCAGATTGCCGGACACATCATATACTTCTAATAATCCGGTTTCCTCTCCCAGGCCATTGACAAAAATACGTGTCATTTGATGGAATGGATTGGGATAAACTTCCAGAGACAAACCATCTTCCGGTTGTTCCCATTCGACAAAATGTACCGGTCTGACGACTTTATCCCCCGTAACTACCTCAGAGGGCAGACGATCATTTTCCTTTTGCACAATGTCTGACACCTGTACATTCTCCATGCGGAACAGGACTTCTCCTTTCCCGGCATTGAGGATTCCTCCAGTTGTCCATATGTAGCGCAGTGTGCCTGTTTCATCTATATGCCAATTGGACAGCCCCTGCTCAGAAAGCAAGCTCTCAGATATTCGGTCGCTTGCTCCTCTCTCAAGACTCAGACTCATTCCACTTAAATCAATGGCCTCTGTTGTTTTGATCAACACATCCGGGCCACTCTGTACAAGCAGCATTTCCATCGGCTTTCCGCGCATCACTCTGGAACCTCCATTGATGGAGTACTTCACATAGCCAAGTTTTACCCCTATGAAATCCTGGTCGTTATAATCTGTCATCACTCCCTGAATAGCACGAACAGTGGGGAAAGATTCTCCTAGTGGATGGGTCGGGTCCTGGAACTCATAAGAGGATTTTACAAAAACCCAGGAAGGCATGGGCAATTCTGGAATCAGACCTACAATTAAAGTCTGGAATAGTATAAGGTCAAATGTGGAGGTGACTCCATCTCCATTTGCATCGGAGGCAATAATCTTATAGGGAGAATCCAGTAACTCCTTAGCCAAAATGTGCCTTTGTATCATTAATAAATCAAGCGTAGTCACATTTTCAGTCGGCATGGTGCCTTTGGATGGGATAATCACCGCATTAGTGCCTCCGAATACCGTAAATTCATATTCACCATCAGATGCAGTTTCAAAATTCGCATTCTCAAATCCCAATAAATCAACTTTAACCCCACCAACCATGCTTCCATCCTCGTGGTATATCTCACCGCTAATTTCAAACTCCATTGCTGCACATACTACATTGACCACAGCAGTACAGACAGAGGTGTTGCCATTTGGATCCTCTACGGTTAACTGGATTTCAACTGGACCGGCATCTGCACAACTCAATTCAGGTATATCTGCACTCAGTCCCATGATTCCGCAGGCATCACTGCTTCCTCCGTCCAGATCATTGATGTCGGGAGTAGCACTTTCCAGAACCGTTGTAAATACCAGGTCTATTTCACCGCAAACCGCTGTTGGTGGTGTGTTGTCTTCTACCGTTACCATTGCGGTGCAAGTTGCTTCATTACCTGCTTCATCTGTAGCAGTCACCAGTACGGTATGAGTACCCAAATCATCACATCCAAATTCTGATTGGCTCAGCAACAGGCTTTCTATTCCGCAATTATCTTCAGCAGAGGTCACAATGTCTTCCACTTCAATACTGACAGGGGCGTTAGCCAACTCTATCATTAGGTCATTACATGCCAGCTCCGGTGACTCATCGTCCACTATGGTTACAATTACAGAGCAATTCGCAGTCTCCCCGTCATCTGCTGTGGCGGTGAACTCTACTGCCTCTGTACCTACATCATAGAAGGCACTTGCATCCAGGCCATTGGAGGTTTTGGTGTTGGTCACCACTACCGGCTCTATTCCTCCTTCCAATCCTGCCATTAAGGACAAATTCCTTCCACATAGACCTTCCTCCACTGAAATTTCAACATCATCAGGACAGTTCAACACCAATGGTAGTACATCAATCACTTCAACATTGGTCGTACAGTTTGATGCATTTCCGAAATCATCCTCAGCCGTGAAGATTACCATGGAAATACCCACCGGATAATCTCCAGAGGCGTCATCTCCCTCTGAGTTCTGATTGTTACTGATCTCAGGATCGGGGGTGCAATTATCGGTAGCTGTGGCTACGAGATTTCCGATGAATACACTGCTTTCTCCGGGATCAACCATGACTGACACATCTGCGGGGCAGGTGATTTGTGGAGCCACATTATCTGTGACACTCACCACTACTGTACAACTACTACTCAGGCCACCGGCATCCGAAACTGTAAAGACTACTTCCGTCTCTCCTAAACCGTAGGTGCCACTTGCATTCAATCCTCCTGTATTGAAGCTATTGCTCGCTTCCACTATTCCACAGTTGTCACTTGCTGTCACCACTAAACTCACAAATGCGTTGCAAGAAGATGCTGCAGTGTTTGCGGATACCGCGGAAGGACAATTTAAAGTTGGAGCTTCTATATCGTTGACTGTCACAACTGTTGTACAACTCACCATATCCCCATTGCCATCTGAAGCAGTAAAAACTACCGTTGTTATCCCTTCATCATAGACTCCGCTGGCATCGGCTCCGCCATCGTTAAAGTCATTTTCTATGGTCACAGGTGGGAATCCGGAAAATGCCGTAGCTAAAGCCAGGGTAACAACTGCTGAACATTCGCCCGGATCGGTATCTACAGTAGCATTTGTTGGACAGTTGATCGTCAATGCATCTGCTTCCTCTACTGTAACCGAGGTGGTGCAGGAATTTGTGTTTCCGAAATCGTCTTCGGCCTCAAAGGTGACTACTGTTGTCCCTACAGGGTACATCCCGCTCGCATCGGCTCCCCCGGAATTGTGATCGTTGCTGATTTCCGGGTTAGTAGCGCAATTGTCCATTGCTGTCGCCAAAGCCAGGGTCACATCCGCAGGTCCTGTTCCCTCGGGAATCACAAGTGTTAGATCTTGCGGGCAAGTTATGGAAGGAGGCTCCATGTCGTTGACCGTCACTAAAGTTGCACAACTTACCGTATCACCGTTGTTGTCAACAGCAGTAAATGTTACCACGGTTACTCCCTGCGGATAGGTATCGCTGGCATCAGGGCCTCCACTGTTGTAGTCGTTAGTAATGGTCACAGGTTGAAATGGAGAGAAAGCAGTTGCTTCACCGAGGGACACCACAGCACTACAAGCCCCCATATCTGTCGCGATTACCTCATCCTCAGGACAGCTTATTGCCAAAAGTGAGGAGACCGTTACGGTAAACACACATTGAGTCTCGTTGCCGGAGGAATCCGTTGCAGTAATTACTACTTGAGTTATTCCCTGGCCGTAAATATCAGAGGCATCCGCTCCGTTTGAGTTAATATTATTTTCTATGCTCGCTATCCCACAAGCGTCTGCAAATTCTGCAGGATCTATAATCAAATCAGCCTCCGTCACTCCTTCTTCTGTAATAGTGGTATCTATGGATGCGGGACAAAAGACAGTCAAAGGAGGAATGGAATCCAATACCTCCACGGTCAGCAAACAACTGTCCTGACGGAGACTAACAGAGTCAGTTGCTGTTATGCTCACTGATAGCATTTGCCCGGCATCATTACAATCAAAATTAAGTGAATCCCCGGTGAATCCCACTCCTCCGGAACAGGAGGATACTATACTGATAGTCAATGTTGCATCAGGATCACTTATGTCAAGTGCACCATTGCCCTGTTCGTCGAGATACACCTGAAGTGCAGCAGTGCATTCCACTTCCAGCAGGGTGCCCTGAGATTGAAACTCATAGGCACCAATATCTACCCTTGCTATACCATCTCCCAGGGCATCAAAAAAGCGCGGATTGCCCTCCAAATCCATGGCCGGAAGTCCAAGACCTGTGGTATCAGAAGTTCCCGCATCTAAGGCCGGGGAGCATTCTGTCAGTTGGAAGTTGCCGGAAGAGGGGTCAGAAAATTGGGGGTCAATGCCTATATTTCCACCGAGGTCAACTCCAAAGTCTGAATCCCAGTCATTACTTCCACCGCTTCCCTCGACTATGGAAAATTCAAATGAAATATCTCCGCCTTCCGATCCGACATTTTCAAACTGGATTGAAGCAGTATTGGCGTAAACAATGGAATTGATAACCTCCACATCAGTTGCTCCCGAAGTGGTGGCCAAACCCAGTCCACCTGCAATCAAGGCAGAGTTATTAGCGATAGTGGAATTGAGGATGGTTGCAGTGGATTGAAGTAATCCAAAACCACCTGCCAATGAGTCTGAATGGTTGCTGTAAATCAGGCAATTATTAATTTTTCCATTCGAATTTTCTGAATAAGTTAGACCACCTCCTGCAAAAACTGCGGTATTATCAACAAAGATTGAGTTTATAACCTCCACTTCAGAATCAAGAACAACAAATAAACCGCCTCCCGATCCGGGATCTATTGTACTGGGTCGAAATTCAGCAATATTGCCCTCAAAAAGACAATTTTCAAGAACCACATTCTGACTATTTCTAAATCTAATACCACCACCAAAAGCAGCGGAGTTAGATTCAAAGGTACAATCCGTCACATTTGCAGACGATGTATTGTCTGCATCAAATCCACCTCCCCAGCTTGCTGAATTATTCATAAACTGAGAACCTGATATCGAAATTTCAGAATTTAAGAAAAACGCTCCTCCTCCAAAGCGGGAACTATTTCCGATAAACTCAATATCATCCAGTACTACATCTCCTGCGCTATTGTTAACAAATAAACCACCTCCCCCGGAACTCCCTGTCAGCAAAGTTGAATTATCTATAAATGCTCCATTAGTTAATACCATTTCTCCGTTATTGAAATAAATTCCTCCACCGGAATTAGGTGCGCTGTTGTTTTCAAAAAGAAAGTCAGCCAACTTTAAATCTGAACCTTCACTAAAAATACCACCTCCCTGACTGGTTACTGAATTGTTTTGAATAATTAAGTTGTTTCCTTCAAAAGTACTATTGAGGATATACATTGCTCCACCCCATACAGCAGCATTTTCCAAAAAGCTGGAATTCCTAACCATTGGCGAACCATCCATAATGTACATACCTGCTCCTCTTCGGTTGGGATTGGGGAAGACACCGGTACCATCGGCATTTCCCATAACAATAAAAAAACCGTCCAAAACTGCAGTGGAGTCTGTATTGGATCCGGTTACCACCGTGTAACTGTTGCCATCAAGGCTGCCAGACTGATTGATATCCCCACTCAGTATGGATTCATTGGCTTCCCAGTTTCGCTGATTGAGGTCAGTCTCAGTCCCGTTGAATCCACCGTAGAGTTCTACACCGTTGCAAAGTTGAAAAGTTGCGTCTCTATCTCCGGGGTTTACATTTCTTCCTTCGTCGGGATAATAGGTGCCTGCTGCTACCCAAATCCCTCTAACATCCTCACAACTGCAAGCGTCTTCTATTGCATCCTGAAGACTGAGGTAGGCTCCGGCCCAGTTAGCACCATTGCCCGATATAGAGTCATTTGATGCTACAAAGAGTATTGAATCCCCCTGAAACTCGTAGGCACCCATATCGATGGTGTCACCTTTAATCCTGTTGTTTCCAAGCAGGTCGAGCTCCGGAAGATTGAGGCCGCTGGTATCCGGGTCACCTGCATTGATGGCCGGGGAGCAGAAACGCAACTCATAGTTCCCCGAATCCGCAGGAGCAAATGAATGACTAATTTGCTCAACAAAAAGTGGGTCAATATCTCCATCCCCTCCGGGACAATTGTCACAGGGCGTAATACCACCCTCGACAATAGAATGGTCAACTGCAATTGAAGCGGTTCCACCGGAATTAAATATCCCCGAATTATTGCCCCATACAATGGAATTGGTCATTTTAGCGATATCGGACCGATTGAAGATTGCCCCTCCATCGCCTCCGGCTGTGTTTGAAGCCAGGGTGGTGTTGATGAAAGAGACATCTGTGTTGCCAACACCCCAATCATCGGAGTAACCTCCGCCATTGATTCCGGCAGAATTACCTGTGATCTCACAGCCACTAATCAATACCGTGCCGGTGGACCAATTACTAATACCCCCGCCTGTTGCAGTTGCACTGTTTCCTGATATCTTGCAGTTGATCAATGTTACATCCCCAGCGATCCGAATACCACCGCCTACATTGGCATTATTATCCGTGAACATGGAGTTAGCAACCAATCCCTCCGGGGATAGTATATGAAGACCACCGCCATCACTCCCGGCTTGATTTCCTGAGAATGTGCTTCCATCTACTATTAAAAAGTTATTGGCTATGTTTCTGTGATAGATTCCACCGCCATCATTTCCTGCTGCATTGGCGATAAAAGAAGAATTTAAAACTTCAGAAGTAGCAATAGATAGTGCCCCACCATTGCGACCGGAGGTGTTTTCGGAAAAAGTCGAATTGGTCACGATTAATCCGGAACCGTAAATTGCGCCACCGTCAGAAGTACCACTCACGACTGAATTTCCAATAAATTGACATTCATCATATATGGAACTTTGGGGGCTGATAAAATATTCAATGGCACCCCCTGATCTGGAGGTCCCGATCGCTGTATTGCCCGAGTAGAGATTATTGATGCTAATGTTTTGATATAAGCCTGAGCTACCTGTGTGAAATATAGCTCCTGCCCTGTCGGCAGAGTTATCTGTAAATTCTGAATCTGTAATTTGCCTGACCTGAGCTCCGGTTCCCTGAAAATAGAGGGCTCCACCTGAAAAGGCACTATTGCCTGAGAAAACAGTATTCTGAATGATTATAGTATCACCTGCCGCCCGGTGGATGATTGCTCCACCCGAACTAGAGGCTGAACAGTTGGAAAAGGATGAACCAATAATGGTTAACCTTGCCTGTGAATTTTGGTCTAAGGAGCCGCCACTCCCAGTTGTGGAATCTGCTGTAAAGGTAGAATTCAGTATAGTCAGTGGTGATTGATTAAAAATACTTCCGCCATTACCAAATCCACCTGCAAAATTAGACTCAAAAATACAATCCTCTATCAACCACTCATTGCTACCTTGTTTGAAAATAGCCCCTCCACCAAAGCTGCCGGTTGTCGAGTTTTCCACAAAACTGGTACCTGTAATCTGGACAACAGGGACATTGGAAGAAATAAATAATCCACCACCACCAGCCGTACCCCCCGGCACATAATTACTGTTGAATTCAGAATTACTCAATTCAAGGGAAGCATTTGCACCATCTACACGTAGGGCGCCACCTGCTCCTCGTGACCCGTTATCGTGAAATTCCGAATTGACAATTTCTGTAACTGTTCCGGTAACATAAACAGCCCCTCCTGATTCACCGTTAGCGGTAAGATTGTTTCTATTATCAGCAAATGTAGAGCCCATTATTGACAATGTATCTCCCTGAGCATAAATAGCCCCACCAAGTTGATTGCCAAAATTATCTAAAAAATTGCAGCCAACAATTGTAAGCTTAGATTGCAAACTTAAAATTGCCCCTCCCCATCTTGAACTCCTGTTGTTCTGGAAGCTGGAATTTAGAATGCTTACTTCACTTCCTTCAACCATGCGAATTCCGGACCCCCCGTTTGAACCACCGGTATTTGTCGAAACATTGTTGAGAAACTGCACATTTTCTAAATCCAGGTTGCTATTTGAAAATAGTATCGCACCTCCATTGTATGACATATTTCCAATAATTTCAACATTTGAAATGGAAACCAGACCGCTGTTATTTAAGGCAAAAATAGCACCACCAGTTGATTGTATGTTAGCAGCAAAGGATGTTGTATTGGAATGTCCACCAGTAATAAAAAAACCATCTATAATAACATCCTCAAGTATCTCTTCTAATTGGATAATGGTATAGGAGTTTGCTCCGGCTATCGAGTCACCATCGGGAGTTATTCCGTCGGCGTCCACAGGATCATTGTTATCAATATCCCCACTAAGCACGGTTGCATGTACCTCCCAGTCCCTGTCAGAAAATCCCGGATTTCCGGTCGTGGGAAAACCTCCATAAAGGCTGATGCCCCCCGAGATACTGAAACTTGCATCTCTGTCTGACACTACATCTGTTGGCTTATAGACCCCTGCAGCTACCCATATCTGGTCCCCGTCCTGCGCTACAGTCAGTGCATCCTGGAGGTCTGTAAAGGCATTGGCCCAGTTGAATCCGTTATTGCTTCCTGAGGCACTTGCATTGACATGCCAGGTTGACTGTGATGCCAGAGAAGTAATCAACAGAAGGTTAAGAAGTACAATGGTTGAAATTTCTTTGATCCTGGGAGTGGAAAAAGTACGCATAACTTAAATATTTTATAGTTAAATCATTAAAATTCAGCGCCATGAATCAAACAACACTATTCATTGGTGCTATGCTACAAAAATGTACCATAAATTTTTCCTGTTTTTATCCGAAGGGATAAATAAATGCTACCCAAAAGGATAGTTTTTTGAAAATATTAGGAAAAATAGATATGGGATAGCGAGCTGATTTTCAATGGATTCTCAAATGAGGATAAAGGCGGAGTGCCTTAATGTTTTTTGACAGCCTGGAGGAAGTAGCCCCTTCGACCATCGTCTGGTTCGGCTTCGCTCGCCAGAGAGCAGCGTGAAATTGTGAAAATTGAAAATACATGGATGCTACCTTGTTGATTAAATCCAGGAGATTGCTCCAGTATCAAGTCAAGTAATCTGCCGTTCAAATTCGTTGGGAATCATCCTTTTTACTCGTTGGATAAGCCCCAGGTAGCAAAGGCTACGCTGCTTTTTTCACCTGAAAAATCTCGTCCAGTCATTCGTGACGAGATGAGTCTGCCGACTAGAGCGAATTAGTATGTTTGACTTGACACTAGTTTCTTATCTTTAGACCGGAAAAATCGCAATCAACATGATTCATGGCTGTTTCACTGATATTTTAACTATTTTTGGTGATCGTAAAATTTTTCCGAACCGGATTGATTAGTCAATTCTACGGAAATGCGTATAAAGATGATGAAGAAAGCTGATGCACTCATAAAGGCCATTTTTGACCATTTGGATAGATCGCCACTACCCAAAATATTGGTTTTTTTCACTCTTCTTTCTTTTGCCTCACTACCCTTTACAATAAAATCTTATACTCAAATAGCTGATTATAATTCAGTTAAAGAGGAAATAATCTACAGCAACCTGTATTTTAAGCATTTTCGTACAACGGACGGATTATCCGATAATTCTGTAAACTGCGTGCTTGAAGACGGTGATGGATTCATTTGGGTAGGGACTTCACAGGGTCTCAACCGGTTTGATGGTTATGATTGGATACATTTTTTTAAAGATGATGCAATGCATACAGTTTGCGGAAATGACATCAGGGTGCTAACTCCTTCACAAGATGGTGGATTCTGGGTTGGAACTGCCGATGGCGGACTCTGCAAATATTGCATTCGGGATAGAAAGTTCATTCAGTACAATTTTAAAGGTTTGGAAAACCCGGAATCAAAAGAGATTTTGGCTGTATCAGCTCATCCGGAATGGGGCACCTTTGTCAGCATTTATGAACATGGTATCTTTAGTCTGAATAACTCAAATAGTACATTTGAGCCTGATGAATTTATTGATAATCATCTTCAACAGAGGTATTATTCACTGCTGGCTACAGATACCGGAATGTATGCAGCCCCTCTTGGTTTTGGGCTTTTGGCGAATTTTGGTAAAAACCTGGAATGCTATAATCTATTTGATGGTGAAACTGCACCTTATCCCGGTCACACACTCAGTTGTTTATCACCCGGAGAAGAAAATGAAATATGGGCGGGAGCCTGGGACAATGGGCTTTATAAATTTTGCGAAGTGACGAAAGATTTCAGTCTTGCTGCTACACTTGACCATCAAATATTGAGTCACAATAAGGATGAAATTACAGCTATCGCCTCAACCGGAAATATTCTTTGGTTGGGCACCAAGCGCAGTGGTCTTTTCCATTATCATATTGAAACCAATAGTTTTAGCAATTATCAGCATGAATTCTTAAATAAAAACAGCATTTCCTCTAATTCCATTAACCACCTTTATAAAGATAGCAATGCAAACATATGGGTGAGTACCGAACAGGGACTTAATTTGTTTCATCCCGATTTCAACAAATTCAATACCCACTATCTTTCGGGCAATATCCGAACGACTGAATTTAGCCGGGCAGTCAAAAGCATTAGCACAGGGATGGAAATGGTATTTGTGGCAACGAGAGACAAAGTTTTCCGGTGCTCACCTAAAAATTGGGAATGCAGTACTTTACCGCTTTCCCCCGGCTCGGGTGAGTTTATATACTCTATTTTGGTTTCATCCTCCGGAGAGTTGATAATCGGAACTAATAAAACGGCCTACCATAGCAGATTCCCCTATCAAAAAATGCAACCCTTTAAAGCCGTTTACAACAAGATTAATCCTGTAACTCAAACAAGGGTCAATTTCGATTTCTTTGATATCTTTTCGAGCAGGATCACTGCTATTCGAGAGTTGAGCATAGCCGGTGAGAATACACTGGTATTCTATGCCATTGGCCATGGTGTTAGTGTCATTAACTCTCAGACCGGATCGGGTTTATTCAGCTACCCAAGATTGGAAAACTATGCAATAGGTCTTTTTAACGATGTATTTGCAGACTCGAAAAACCGGCTTTGGTTGTTAAACGGAAAAACGGGTATCTGGGGGGATTTTCAATTGTTGGATACCAACATAACATTTGTGCATAAGGCATTCCAGAACATTGCAGAATGTGAGGGTACTTGTTTTTTGACCATTGGTCAGGCACCCCTGTTAAATTTCCAATCGGCATATGAATTGCCTCACGGAACAACCAATGTCATAAAAATGACCGAAGTCGCTGATGGAGAGTTCTATGCTATTGTAGCAGGTAAAGGCCTCACCATTTTCAGGCCTGATTCGATAAGCCCTTTTGAAGTTATCCCATCCCCAAATCAAAATTTCCGGGACTTGATTGTTGATCGATTAGGGCGGGTGTGGCTTTCAGGACCCAATGGTCTTAGCATTTATGATCCGGCTGACCAATCCTGGCATCAAATTGACAAGTCAAACGGTCTGCCTGAAAAAGGATTGGCAGGCCAACTTTACCTACTTGATGATGGCACTGTTCTAGTGGGAAGCTATGGTTCTGTCGTTCACTTTGACCCCAATGATTTCGACTTTGTAGAAGAACCACCCAGAGTAGCCCTCACCCACTTTCAAATTTTTGGAGAAAATGCCGATCATTTGCTTTCCGGCAATCCCTCCATAAGTCTAACCTATGCCGAAGACTTTTTTACCTTCAATTTTACATCTTTCAATTATCACTCATCGCCCAATCGCAGTTACTATTACAAACTGGAAGGCTTTCACAATGAATGGGTTAATGCGGGCCACAATCGATCTGCGACCTTTACCAATTTGCGTGGTGGAGACTACATCTTTAAGATCAAAGCAGTAGATGCAATCGGTCAGGAATCCGCGGTACAAAGTGTCCATCTTTCAATTATTCCACCATTCTATTTAAGAAATTGGTTTTTTGTCCTGACAGGCTTGTTATTTTTTGCCATGGGATGGTTGTTTTACGCAGTACGGATTAACAACATCAACAAGCTTCAAAGAATGCGTCTCGCCACTGAAATTGAAGCCAAGGAACAAGAGCGACAAAGGTTGGCTCGAGACCTGCACGACGAATTGGGTACAAGGCTTTCTGCCCTTAAACTGTATCTGGGTAGTATAGAAAAATACCTTCTTCCAAAGCCCGAAGCTGAAGAAATAAAAAGACAGGCAGGTGAATTATTGGATGATTCTGTCAGGGATTTACGGAATATGCTATTGAACCTCAGTCCCCAGACTGTCCAACGTTATGGGTATTTCAGTGCTTTGGAAGACCTGGCGGCAAAAATTAACGCCACCGGTCAAATCAAGGTTTTACTCAACCGAAATGGAAGGAAAGGGCGTTTGGCAGGATCAACTGAGCTGGGAGTTTACAGAATTGTACAAGAGCTGATCAACAACAGCCTTAAACACTCCGGTTGCCTCACCATCGATATCAATGTAATTCAAAAGCCCAATCGCCTGACTATATTTTTTGAAGACGATGGAAAAGGGATGGACATGTTGATAAGCAAGTCTGGCTTTGGTCTCAGAAACATTGAAAACAGGTTGTCACTGATCAAGGGGTCAGTAGAATGGGATAGTTCACCCGGTGAAGGTCTTAGAGCAATAATCACCATTAACCTTGAAGAAGCATGATAAAGGTACTCATTTGCGATGATCACAGGATTGTATCCTCAGGTATTAAGTCCCTGATGCGCTTTAGAAAGGATATCACGATTGTAGGAGAGGCGATCGACAAGGAGGAACTTTTCGAATTGCTGCGAGAAATAGAAGTGGATGTAATTCTCATGGATTTAGTTTTGGGCGAGGAAAGCGGAATAGAAATGACTAAAATCGTCAAAAAGCTTTTTCCCTCTATCAAAATAATTGCTCTCACTATGCAGAATGACTACACCTCTATCAAGGAAATGAGTGAAGCCGGCGCCATGGGTTATTTACTGAAAAACAGCTCAATAGAAAAACTCTGCGAAGCAATCACCTCTGTTTACAGCAACAAACCATTTCACAGCCGGGAAGTCACCCAAATTCTGCTCAATCAAATGCATGAAAACGCTAAGCCCGTAAACACCATCGAGTTGACACAGCGCGAGCGAATGATCCTTCAATTGCTCAGCGACGGACTGACTACCCGGGAGATCGCCAAAAAAGTTTTCCTAAGTGAAGCCACCGTAAAATGGTACAGAAAAAAGCTATTGACCCGCTTCGACCAACCCAATGTCGCAGCCCTGGTTAAATTTGCCCTGGTCAATGAACTAATTCCTTAGATCAAAGAGTACCAGGCTAATTGACAAATGAATTCCAGGTTAAGATAACTGGGGTAGGTTTAGTCCTGAATGAGAGTCGGGATAATTGAAGGTTGGAAATGTGTACTGTGGTGACATGAATACAATTGTGTAGTTATGGTAGGATAATAATTAGGCGTTCGACCCCAATTCTGAGACCCGAAGGTGGTGGCATTAGAGCGCCATGGTTGGTTTTACGAGTAATCTCTATCCAAAAAATAGCATTGAAAATCAATTCTTTATGGATTGGGGAGTGGTGTTGTCGGAGTGTCCGCCAGGCCATACCGAGGAATCTATTGAACTTATGTAACGAATTATTGACTATCTTCAATTCGAATTGCTGGACGAACGATCAGCTGAAATGCTTCGTGTTATTGAAGATTTATTGGAGAAGGTGACGGAGAGGGAGGAGGAATTGCGGTGATGTTGGGGGTCGCCTTTACCCGGATTTCAGCGCATAGAGTTTTGCTTTGTAATTTTTTGCTTCTGAATAGTCGAGGTCTATTGCTGTGTTGAGGTCATAACATGAAAAAAGGGGTTACAACATTGTAGTCGTAATTCATTGAAAAGCAGTGATCTGAAAGGGACTCGAACCCGTCCCCAAAGCTTTGGGGATGCCAGGCAGGTATTCTATTGGGGGGAGAGTGGAGAGAGTTTGATTTATGAGAATTTGTCAATATCGATCTTATGAGGATGTTCGACGGTAATGAGGTTCTGGATTTGTTTACGGCTGTATTTTTTGAGAGTATTCTCCCTTTTGAGGGCATCGGTTTTATTGGAGTAAGCTTCGGCATAAACGAGTTTCCAGGGTGTGAAATGTTTGGTAAAGCGCGATTTGCCATCGTTGTGCTGCCTCAACCTGTGCAAGATGCTATTAGTAACTCCTCTGTAGTACTTCTTGTGTCCAGGTGAGAAGATGATATAAACGAAGAAATGATTGTCTGAGTTCATAGTAATGAATGCAAAGGTTATGCAAATTAAAAAGGGGTTACAATATTGTAGTCGTAATTCATTGAAAAGTTAGCGGCCCCCAAGGCTTTGAGGGCTCGAACCCGTCCCCAAAGCCTTGGGGATGCCAGGCAGGTATTCTATTGGAAATTCCATTGCAGTCCTTCTTGTGGTCGGGAGACAAGATGATGTAAACGAATGATTGATGGTCTGATTCCATAGGGATAAGTGCAAAGGTTATGCAAATTAAAAATGGGTTACAATATAGTAGTCGTAATTCATTGAAAAGTTAGCGGCCCCCAAGGCTTTGGGGGCTCGAACCCGTCCCCAAAGCCTTGGGGATGCCAGGCAGGTATTCTATTGGAAATCCCATTGCAGTCCTTCTTGTGGTCGGGAGACAAGATGATGTAAACGAATGATTGATGGTCTGATTCCATAGGGATAAGTGCAAAGGTTATGCAAATAAAAAAGGGATGCAACTTTTCAAGTCGTAATTCATTGAAAAGCAGTGATCTGAAAGGGACTCGAACCCGTCCCCAAAGCTTTGGGGATGCCAGGCAGGTATTCTATTGGAAATCCCATTGCAGTCCTTCTTGTGGCCGGGAAACAAGATGATGTAAACGAATGATTGATGGTCTGATTCCATAGGGATCAGTGCAAATTTTATGCAAATAAAAAAGGGGTTACAACTTTAGCAGTCGTAACCCCTTGAATTTCAGCGGTCCGGACGGGACTCGAACCCGCGACCCCCTGCGTGACAGGCAGGTATTCTAACCAACTGAACTACCGGACCAAAATCTCTTCTCTTTCGAAGCGACTGCAAAAGTAATACAGGCAGAATTAACCACCAATATTTTCCCAGAAATTTTTTCAATAATTTTTTCAGCGCACATCATAAGGCTAATAATTAGTACCTTAGCAGTTGAAAATTTTTTGCTGGCTGGAAAAATATTTGCGTATGGTATTTCTGGACTTTGAAAAACCGCTGGAAAGTCTCCACGAACAACTGGATAAGATCAAGCAGGTGGGTGA
>SL_3KL_010_SEDDRAFT_10001292_pt1 | contig 22567 bp, 19 predicted proteins | sample SodLakKL_010_SED_2_FD_10381 | JGI IMG/M metagenome (IMG submission 10381) | reverse complement strand
AGAGTAGGTCACCGCCTCATCTTCTTATCTTACATAGCCCTGATACGCACAGCGTTCAGGGCTTTTTTTGTGCGCCCGCCAGGGCGCATTCACCTGGGTGTGAATTCAGGAAGTGTTATTTAAAAGCCTGAACCTTGTCAATCTCTAATCTGAACGGTCCATCCTGTTTGTCACTGATCAGGAATCCGTAACGCTGTATTTTTGCAGGATTAAAACCGGGTACATCCATGACGGGCACTCCCCTGAAGAAGGGTTGAAACTCAGTAAATGGTATGTCAAGGACTTCCCATTTATTAATACTGGTATGAAATTCTGTATGATATGAGAAATCATGTATCTCACCGTTCTCTGATGTCCAGAATCTGAATTTATACGTTCTTCCATCACCCTTGTAATAAATTTTAATGCGATTATACCCGGTAAGCTTCAATGATCTGTTTTTCTGAACTGATGCAAAACCTCCGTTGTTTTCCAGAGAAATATTACCTTCAAAAATTGCTGTTCCTGATTTACTTAAGAAAAACCGGCTTTCTGACCTGCCCCCCATAACCCCGTCATTGATGATACGCCAGTTTTGCTCGATTTCAGAGTCGAAATCATCGATAATATAGGTTATATCTTGATTTCTGTTGTAATCATTCATGATAGTCAAATCAGTTCATCGTAGTTCGTGTAATAACTACTCCAAAATAACTATTCCAAAATTGAGGTACATATTTATTCGGTGAAAACAGGATAAATACGGAAAATTGAGAATCGCCCCGATTTATATTAGAGTTTTATGTCTAAATATCTTATAATAAATAACAGGTGCAGGAAACTGCGCTAAATTTTAGCTCTTAGCCGGAGGTCATTATGGCTTTAATGATAAATGACAGTTGTATCAACTGCGGGTATTGTGAAAAGGAATGTCCGAATCAGGCTATTTATGAACCGGGAATGATTTGGACAATGGACGAAGGTACAAATTTGAAGGGTGTTATTTCTATGAAAAACGGCCAGAGAACTGAAGCAACTTACGTACTGGGTCCACTTTCTGATGAATTCTATTTCATTGTTCCTGATAAATGTACTGAATGTCAGGGTGTGTACGACAATCCTCAATGTAAAATTGTATGCCCAAACCCGGCGAGTATTTCAGTATTGCCGACATACAGAGAATCACAGGAGGAACTAATTGCCAAACAAAGAAGGCTTGGCTATTAGAAGAAGCAGGTTTTTGTTTTTGACAAGAACTGTAATTCCAAAATTTAAAAGGCACTGAATCAGGAAATTGTTAAATCATTAATGATTACTTCCTGATTCAGTGCCTATAAAAAAGACGGGTATTCATGTTCTCAGCATCGTGTCATTATGGGTTGCAGGCAATGTATTACATTGCACTTCACTCATCTGAACAGAAACATGTCGGTTTAAGTGAAATTGCAAGAGAACAGGGAATCCCAAAACATTTTTTGAGCAAAATACTTCAGTTGTTAGTGAAAAATAAATTGCTTGTATCTATGAAAGGCCCGACCGGTGGATTTAAATTAAATCGTCCTCCAAATGAAATCACGCTGATTGAAGTGGTTGATGTAATAGATGGCCTGGATATTTTTAAGCAGTGTGGTATCGGATTCAGGGAATGTAATGACGAAGATCCATGCGCTATTCATCACGATTATAAAAAGATACGAGAAAGGGTATATCAATTATTTAATGAACAAACTTTTGATGGATTAACAGAAGAGTTGATTCAGGATACAGGTATTGGAAATTTTGTAAACACTGGTAACAGAGAATAACAGGGAATTCATTACAAAAAATCTATTTATAGAAATATATACTACAGAAAAACTTCCGGAGGATTTAAAAATGTCTAATAACCAAGTTACAATTGACGCGAATGAAGCCACTGCATATATCGCCCATAAATTAAGTGAAGTGATTGCAATCTATCCAATTACTCCGGCATCACCGATGGGCGAATGGTCGGATGAATGGTCGATGGGAGGCAAAAAAAATATATGGGGAACCATTCCGGAAATATCTGAACTTCAAAGTGAAGGCGGTGCTGCAGGTGCCATGCACGGTGCTCTGCAAACAGGTGCGCTAACAACTACCTTTACTGCTTCCCAGGGCCTGCTGCTGAAAATGCCTAATCTCTTTAAAATTGCAGGAGAATTGACGCCTGCAGTGGTACACGTTGCTGCCCGTACTGTGGCTACACATGCATTATCAATTTTCGGGGATCACAGCGATGTGATGTCAGTCAGAATGACTGGTGTGGGTATGCTAAGCTCAAACAGTGTTCAGGAAGCTATGGATATGGCATTGATTGCACACGCAGCAAGTCTTGAATCAAGAATTCCATTTATTCATTTTTTTGATGGATTCAGGACATCTCATGAAGTTCAGAAAATATATGAGATTCCTGATTCAATGATGAGAGAAATGATTGATGACGAATGGGTGATTGCTCACCGGAACAGGGCCCTGACCCCGGATAAACCGGTATTGCGGGGTACAGCCCAGAATCCTGATGTATTCTTCCAGGCAAGGGAAACTGTAAATCCATTTTACCAGGCATGTCCGGGTATCGTGCAGGGAGCAATGGATCGGTTCAGCAAGTTGTCGGGCCGCCATTATAATCTCTTTCAATATCTTGGCCCGGCTGATGCTGAGCGGGTAATTATTTTAATGGGTTCAGGTGCAGAAACTGCACATGAAACGGTAGAGAAGTTGAATTCTGTTGGTGAGAAAGTAGGCCTTGTCAAAGTACGGCTATTCAGGCCATTTAGCATGAAGCACCTTGTTGATGCACTGCCGCAAACAGTTCAAAGTATAGCAGTTCTCGACAGAACCAAGGAACCGGGAAGTACAGGTGAACCACTTTACAACGATGTTGTAACTACTATTCATGAAAACAGACTTGAACAGTGGAAAACGTTTGATCATGAGCCAGTAGTAATAAACGGCCGATACGGCTTGTCTTCAAAAGAATTTACGCCACCGATGGTGGTACGGATATTTGATGAGCTTAAGAAGGAGAAACCAAAAAATCATTTTACGATCGGTATTATTGATGATGTTACAAATACACATCTGGAGATGGATAATAAAGGCTGGGAGACAGATGAAGACCTGTTTGAAGGGCTGTTTTATGGCCTGGGAGCAGATGGAACGGTAAGTGCAAATAAAAATTCTATCAAAATAATTGGTGATAATACCAGTCATAATGCACAGGGATACTTTGTCTATGATTCCAAAAAATCAGGTGCTACAACTGTATCACATCTCAGGTTTGGGCCAAAACCAATACATTCAGCTTACCTGATCGATAAAGCCAATTTCATCGCCTGTCATCAGTTTCAGTTCCTTGACAGAATCGATATGCTGAAAAAAGCAAGAAATGGTGCAATTTTCCTTTTAAATGCGCCATATTCTGCTGATGAGGTGTGGGACCAGATACCCCGGAAAGTTCAGCAACAGATCATCGATAAGGAATTGAAATTTTATAGTATTGATGCCTATAAAGTTGCCCGTGAAAATGGAATGGGTACGCGGATCAATACAGTGATGCAAACTTGTTTCTTTGCAATTTCAGAAATACTTGATAAAGAAGAAGCTATACTACTGATTAAGGATGCAATCAAAAAAGCATATGGCAGTAAAGGTGAGAAGATTTTGCAGAGTAATTACGCTGCAGTTGACAATTCTGTAGAAAACCTGTTTGAAATTTCTGTCCCGTCAAAAGCTGAATCTGAAAAGGAAATGCGGCCGTCAGTTCCCGGGGATGCTCCTGAATTTGTTCAAAAAGTCATTGCTGAAATCATTGCAGGCCAGGGAGATGATTTGCCTGTCAGTGCTTTTGAATCTGACGGTACATTTCCGACAGGTACAACTCAGTGGGAAAAGCGAAATATTGCACAGGAAATTCCGGTACTGGAGCCTGATATCTGTATTCAGTGTGGTAAGTGTATGTTCGTTTGCCCTCATGCAGTCATTCGAATGAAAGCATTTGACGGCGATTTACTGGAAGCCGCACCTGAAACCTTTAAATATATGGATGCAAGAGGCAGAGAATGGCCAGACAATACCAAGGTAAGTATCCAGGTATCGCCTGAAGATTGTACAGGATGTGAACTTTGTGTTGAGGTATGTCCGGCTAAAGATCGTAAACAGGTTGGGCGCAAAGCATTGAATATGGCAGCGATTGATCCGCTTCTTGAACAGGAAAAAGAGAACTGGGAATTCTTCCTGACAATCCCGGAGTATGACCGCTCAAAATTGAAAACAGATACAGTGAAAGGATCACAATTCCTGCAGCCGCTTTTTGAATTTTCAGGTGCGTGCGCAGGTTGCGGAGAGACACCGTATATCAAGGTAATTACACAGTTATTTGGTGATCGTATGGTGATTGCAAATGCTACTGGTTGTTCATCAATATATGGTGGTAATCTGCCGGCTACTCCGTATACAACCAATAGTGACGGTTATGGCCCCGCCTGGTCAAATTCTCTTTTTGAAGACAATGCCGAGTTTGGCTTTGGATTCAGGCTCACAATCGACAAGCAGGAAGAACAGGCTCGTGAACTTCTGAAGCAGATGAATGGTGAAGCTGATGCAAAACTTGTTCAGGACATTCTGAATGCCGATCAGTCAACGGAACCCGGAATCTACGAACAACGCGAACGCGTTGGCAGGCTGAAAGAAATTCTCAGTCAAAGCAGCCAAAAAAATGCAAAAATGTTAACAAGCATTGCTGATTATCTTGTAAGAAAGAGTGTCTGGATATTCGGCGGAGATGGCTGGGCATATGATATCGGGTATGGCGGCCTTGATCATGTACTGGCAAGCGGCCGTGATGTCAATATCCTTGTTATGGATACCGAGGTCTATTCAAATACCGGTGGCCAGTGCTCGAAAGCGACTCCGCTGGGTGCGGTTGCAAAATTCGCTGCTGCCGGGAAACGTACTAATAAAAAGGATCTCGGTTTAATTTCTGTATCGGGTGGCCACGCCTACGTGGCCAGGGTTGCAATGGGAGCCAACGATATGCAAACGATGAAAGCAATCATTGAAGCAGAGCGGTATCCGGGCCCGTCCATCATCATTGCATATAGCCACTGTATAGCACACGGTTATGACATGAAATATGGCCTGGATCAACAAAAACTTGCTGTAGATTCCGGCCATTGGCCACTCTTCAGATTTGATCCATCTAAAATTGATGAGGGAGTCAATCCGTTCCAGCTCGATTCAAAAGCACCAAAAATTGCATTTAAAGAGTATGCGTACAATGAAATGCGATATCTGATGCTTGCCAAATCACAGCCAAAAGTAGCTAAAGAATTGATGTCGCAGGCCCAAAAAGCAGTGAATGAACAGTGGAAGGTTTATGAACAGATGCAATCCGTATATGAGCCGAAAACTGGAAATGGGAAAGAGTAATATGGAGCAAATAGTAGTTCATCGTCAGTGTATCCTGAACTGATTTCATTGAATTTGGATATAACAATTAAATCTGGCTGATCTGGAGCCAGGAGCAGTGCTATGAAAACAAAAGTAAAAACAAAACATGTCTATACATTTGGCAAGGGAAAAGTTGAAGGCGACCGTTCGATGCGCGAGTTACTTGGCGGAAAGGGAGCCAATCTTGCAGAAATGAGCACGATTGGTTTGCCTGTACCAGCCGGTTTTACCATTTCGACTGAAGCCTGTCAGTACTATTCAACCCATAATTCCGAGTGGCCGGAAGATCTGGCTGATGAAATACGTGAAGGTATAAAATTCATAGAATCAGATATGAAAACCGGGTTTGGTGATTCGAGAAATCCGCTACTTTTATCTGTACGCTCCGGGGCAGCTGTATCTATGCCGGGGATGATGGATACAGTATTAAATCTTGGGTTGAATGATGATACAGTTGAAGCACTGGCTGCAAAAACCAGCAATACCCGTTTTGCCTATGATTGCTATCGCCGGTTGATTGACATGTTTGGTGGAGTGGTGATGAATATATCTCATGACAAATTTGAAGAGGTCATTGAAGATGTAAAAAATACCAGAGGAGTTGAAAATGATACTGACTTAACAGGAGAGGATTTAAAGTCCATTGTTGATCGGTATAAAGCTGTGTTCCAGCATGAAACCGGAATCCAGTTCCCGGATGACCCATATGAGCAACTGGAACTGGCTGTTAATGCGGTATTTGATTCCTGGAATAGTAAACGGGCAGTAACCTACCGCCGGATCAATCATATTACAGGAATTTTAGGTACAGGGGTTAATGTGCAGGCAATGGTCTATGGAAATATGGGAGATGACTGTGCAACCGGAGTCTGTTTTACCAGAAATCCATCTACCGGTGAGAATAAACTTTATGGTGAATTTTTAATTAATGCCCAGGGTGAAGATGTCGTTGCCGGAATACGAACTCCGGAAGACATCTCTCATCTTGAACAAAAGATGTCCGATTCCTACCGTGAGTTGCAGTTATTGGGCAAAAAGCTGGAGCAACATTACGGCAATATGCAGGATGTAGAGTTTACGGTTCAGAATAACTTTCTCTATATCCTTCAGACCAGGAGCGGACAGCGAACAGGTAAAGCTGCGGTTAAAATTGCAACAGATATGGTAGAGGAAGGTATAATTACAAAAAGAGATGCTGTTCTGAAGCATGTGAATCCGGATCATCTGAATCAATTGTTACACCCTCAAATTGATAAATCGGGAATAAAAGATGAGGAGATTATAGGGAAAGGGTTACCTGCATCTCCGGGTGCAGCTGTTGGAAAAGTTGTGTTTAATTCTGAAAAAGCAGAGGAAGCTGCCCGCAATGATGAACCTGTCATCCTGGTACGAATTGAGACAAGCCCGGAAGACGTTGGGGGAATGTCTGCAGCCGAAGGAATTCTGACTTCCCGGGGAGGCATGACTTCTCATGCAGCTGTGGTTGCCAGGGGTTGGGGAAAACCATGTGTTGCCGGTTGTGGTGATATCATTATTAATTATGAAAATCAAACTTTTACCAACGGACGTATTACCATTCGTGAAGGTGACTGGATCTCGATTGACGGGACTCTGGGTACGGTATTACAAGGACGGAAACCCGTAGTTAAGCCAGAACTGGATGATGATTATAGAACGTTCATGGTTTGGGTTGATTCTTTCCGTGATATGAAAGTCCGTACAAACGCAGATACACCGGAAGATGCATTAAAGGCGCTTGAGTTTGGTGCTGAAGGAATTGGCCTCTGCCGGACTGAGCATATGTTTTTTGGTGATGAGAGAATTCTGGCAATTCGCCGAATGATTTTTTCGAACAGCGTAGATGAACGTAAAAAAGCCCTGGATCAGCTTCTTCCTTATCAAAGGCAGGATTTTATCGATATTTTCGAAGTGATGAACGGATTACCGGTAACGGTTCGCTTGCTGGATCCGCCGCTTCATGAATTTCTGCCACATGAACCGGATGAGATAGAGCGGGTAGCTTCTGAGCTTGGTATCAAAACTCAGGTATTATTTGAAAAGATTCGTTCATTAAGTGAGTTCAACCCGATGCTGGGGCATCGCGGCTGCAGATTGGGTATTACATACCCTGAAATTACTGAAATGCAGACTCGGGCAATTATTGAAGCGGCCCTTACCCTGAAGAAAAAAGATTTGGAAGTAACACCGGAAATCATGATCCCTCTTGTAGGAACTCCACAGGAATTTCGAAGCCAAAAACTGGTTGTTGACCAGGTTGCTGAAAAAGTTTTTGAAGAGCAGGATTTACGTGTGGCTTATAAAGTCGGTACGATGATTGAAATCCCGAGAGCAGCACTTGTTGCTGAGCAAATAGCCAAAGATGCTGAATTTTTCTCGTTCGGAACAAATGATCTCACACAGATGACCTTTGGGTACAGCCGTGATGATGCGGGTAAATTCCTTGGTGAATACCTGAATCAGGGAATACTTGCTCAGGATCCGTTTCAGGTTCTGGATGTTGAAGGAGTCGGGCAATTGGTAAGTATGGCTACAGAAAATGGGCGAAAAGCCCGGGCAGATCTCAAAATTGGGATCTGTGGCGAACATGGCGGTGAACCTGCCAGCGTTACTTTTTGCTATAAACAGAATATGGACTATGTGAGTTGTTCGCCATACCGGGTACCGGTTGCCAGGCTCGCGGCTGCAGAAGCATGTTTAAATGAGGAGAAAAATAATTAAGAAAACCCCGTGATCACGTAAGGATACTATGACCGGGACAACAGAAATGGGTGTTAATATAAAAAGGAACAATTATGAATCTGGAAACCAAGTATCTGGGATTAACCCTAAAAAACCCACTCGTACCTTCAGCTTCACCATTATCAAGTGAAACTGATCGTGTAAAACAGTTGGAAGATGCAGGTGCATCTGCTATCGTAATGTATTCCCTTTTTGAAGAACAAATTACAAGAGAAAACCGGGCACTGGACCATTATCTGAATACAACAAGTGAGAGTTATGCTGAAGCTTTGAGTTATTTTCCTGAACCGGATGTATATCACAATTTACATGCTGAAGACTATCTTGATCAGATCAGGGACCTTAAAAATGCAGTTGATATACCGGTCATCGCAAGTCTGAACGGGGTATCTGAAGGCGGCTGGATCTCTTATGCGAAAAATATGGAGGAAGCCGGAGCAGATGCCCTCGAATTGAATATTTATTATATAGCAGGAGATCCGTCAAAGACATCTGTTGACGTTGAAAACATGTATATCAATGATATAGAAGCTGTAAAAAAAGCAGTAGGGATACCTGTATCAGTCAAGGTTGGGCCCTATTTTAGTTCATTTGCTAATATGGCAACCCGCATGGAAAGTGCAGGTGCTGACGGGCTTGTTTTATTTAATCGTTTCTATCAGCCGGATATTGATCTGGAAAATCTCGAAGTTGAACCGACTCTTGAATTGAGCAGCACATTCGAAAAGAGATTACCTTTGCGCTGGATTGCAATGCTTCGACCACATCTGAAATGCAGCCTTGCTGCAACGACAGGCATTCATACAGCAGATGATGTCATTAAAATGATTCTTGCCGGAGCTGATGTTGCAATGATGGCTTCCGTGTTGTTATATAAAGGCCCGTCAGTATTGAATACGATTCTGCAGAATATGTCAGACTGGATGGAGGAGAAAGAATATAGCTCCCTCGAAGAGATGAAAGGTGCCATGAGCTCGGCGTCAGTAGCAGATCCAAGTGCATTTGAAAGGGCTAATTATATAAAGATATTGCAGGGATTCAGGCTTGAAGATCTCAGATAGCGCGCTATTTATATGAAATCTAAATTGAGCCCTTTCATTTTTGTGTGTTGTGAGTATAAAACCTTTTCATTAATTTAATTATAGAGTTTTTTGTCTAAATATCTAAAAACAGAATATTACCAACCAATCATACTGATCACTACTAATAAAAGAGAAGACTATGGCTGTACTAATCACCGATACATGTATCAATTGCGGAGCCTGTGAACCTGAATGTCCGAACCAGGCGATATATGAACCAGGGGCTGAATGGTCAATGAGCGAAGGCACGAGCCTTTCAGGAAGTGTAAGTTTATTGAATGGAAATGAAGTGGATGCAGATGAGATGCAGGATCCGATCTCAGATGAATTCTACTTTATCGTTCCGGACAAGTGTACAGAATGTAAAGGATTCCATGATGAAGAGCAGTGTATTGCTTTTTGTCCTGTACCGGACTGTATCATTCCTGATCCCGACCATATGGATTCTGAAGATGAATTACTTGAACGACAGGAATTTTTGCACGGGTAATGCCCATGCAGCAATACACAAGATTAAATCATCTATAAACCCTCAAGGCACCCAACGATTATGACTGAGAATATTCTGACTCCGGAGATGAGAAAAGTGGTTGTTCGGTTTTCCGGCGATTCAGGTGATGGCATGCAATTAACCGGTGATATGTTTTCACAATCATCGGGAATTGCAGGTAACGATTTGACTACTATACCTGATTTTCCTGCTGAAATAAGGGCTCCACAAGGTACAATTGGCGGAGTGTCCAGTTTTCAAATTCAGATAGGCGGAACCGAAATTTACACTCCCGGAGATAGTGTGGATGTTCTGGTTGCTATGAATCCCGCTGCACTTGCCGCCAACCTACCCATCCTGAAACCCGGGGGTACAATTATCGCCGATGTGGATGCATTCACATCAAAAAATCTGAAGAAAGCTGATTATGACTCAAATCCGCTTGAAGATGGTAGTCTTGATGAGTTTCATGTTATTCTTGCACCTGCAACATCCCTTACAAAAGAAGCACTGAAACATCTTGGGCTTGACATGCAGGCGATGACTCGAAGCAAGAATATGTTTGCACTTGGTGTGGTTTTATATATGTTCAGCCGCCCCCTGGAAAACACCATCCGGTTTATTGAAAATAAATTCGGACATAAGCCACTTCTTGTGGAAGCCAATAAACATGCTATTGAAGCCGGTTATAACTTTGCTGAAAGTACTGAAGTCTTTGGCAGGGCTATTGTCATACCTCCGGCCAGGCTGCCGAAGGGGACATATCGAAATATCGATGGAAATACAGCGATCGCATGGGGTTTGCTTGCAGCTGCTGAAAATTCCGGTAAAAAGTTGTCCCTCAGTTCGTATCCTATCACACCGGCATCTGAAATACTTCATGAATTGTCGGCCAGAAAAGATATGGGTGCAATAGTATTCCAGGCTGAAGATGAAATTGCTGCAGTTTGTGCAGCGATCGGGGCTGCATTCAGCGGGAACCTCTCTGCGACGACAACCTCCGGCCCCGGGGCATCATTAAAATCGGAAGCTATTGGCCTTGCCGTTATTGCAGAATTGCCTCTGGTAATTGTAAACGTGCAGCGGGCGGGCCCATCGACAGGGCTGCCGACAAAAACAGAACAAAGTGATTTGAACCAGGCGCTTTATGGCAGGCATGGGGATGCTCCGATTGTTGTCATGGCAGCAAGTTCGCCGGACGATTGTTTCTACTATAGTTATGAAGCCGCAAGAATTGCCATTGAGCATGTGACACCTGTCATTCTGCTTTCAGACACCTACCTGGCGAGCGGGACTAGCCCGTGGCGATTACCTGAAAATGGTGATCTTGAAGATATTAAGATCCCGAAGTTCGAAGAAGATTCCGAAGAGTGGGAACCATTTATGCGTGACCCGGAATATTTGAACCGATATTGGATGAGCCCGGGGGATAAAGGGTTTGAACACCGAAACGGTGGGCTGGAGAAAAAAGAGAATACCGGAAATCTTACTTATGAACCGCTCAATCATGAAAAAATGACTAAAATAAGAGCGGAAAAGATAGAACGAATTGCGAAGCGGTTACCCGGGCTGAAAGTAACAGGATCACAATCGGGTAAACTTCTGGTTGTAGGGTGGGGCAGTACGTTTGGTTCAATAAATACTGCAGTAACAGAGCTGATTGAAGAAGGAGAAGAACAGGTTGGATTTGTACATTTCAACTACATCAACCCTCTGCCGGAAAATACCGGTGAAGTTTTAGAGAAGTTTGACAAGATCCTTGTCTGTGAATTAAACAACGGACAATTTGTGAATTACCTGAGAACCAAATTCCCCGGTTATCAGTACCTGCAGTTTAACAAGATTCAGGGTCAGCCATTTTTCACCTCGGAAATTAAAGCTGAAATTATTAACACTTTATCGAAATAGCTATGCAAACTGCTGTTGAAAATACCAGCCCGGAATTGACGAAAAAAGATTTTGTTAGTGATCAGGCTGTACGATGGTGCCCCGGGTGCGGAGATTATATGATCCTGGCGATGATGCAAAAAGCGTTTGCCCAAATGGATAATGCCAAGGAGAACTTTTTGAGTGTATCCGGAATTGGCTGTTCATCAAGGATTACCTATTACCTGGATACGTATGGAGTACATTCTATCCATGGGCGTGCAATCGCAGTTGCTACTGGTGCCAAGCTGGCCAATCCTGATTTAAATGTATGGGTGTTTACTGGGGATGGTGATTGTATGGCGATAGGCGGGAATCACTTTATTCATGCCTGCAGAAGGAATGCAGATCTGAATATTATTATCTTTAATAACAAGATTTATGGCATGACAAAGGGGCAGTCATCACCGACTACTCCGGAAGGCCTGAAAACCAAAACTGCTCCTGAAGGCAGTCATGAGAATCCGTTTAATATTGGTGAAGTAGCGATCGGGGCCGGGGCAACATTTTTTGCCAGGGTGCCGGACAACAATCCAAAATTACTGGAAGATATCATGATGCAGGCCTATCAGCATAAAGGAACATCCGTGATTGAGGTTTTACAGAACTGTGTAATATTTACGGATGGAATCCATGAACAGATCACCGGGCGGGAAACAAAAGATGACAACCAGGTACTTCTTCAACATGGCAAACCGATGATCTTTGGAAAAGAACAGAATATTGGTCTGAAATTAAATGGTATGCGTCTCGAAAAATTTACATTTGATAATGGAACAGATGGTTCTCTTATTCATGATGAAGAAGAAAAAGATCCGGCAATGCACCTTGCATTGACCAGGATGCAGTTGCCTGAACATCCGGTTGCAATGGGAGTCATCAGAAAAGTGGATGCACAAAATTATTCGGAAAACATTCACCGGGTGATAGAAGCCGAAAAGAAAAAAAGCAGCTTTAAAAATGTAAAGGATTTGTTCAAAAGCGGAAATACATGGGAGATCACTTAATGTTCTTTGATTAACTATTGAATGTAAAAGTTTAACCAAATTAAGAAGACAATGAACACAGTAAAATTAAATGTAAACGGAAAGGAACATGAGCTGCCCCTGATAGAAGGAACAGAAGGAGAGAAAGCTATCGAAATATCAGGCCTTCGCAGTTCGACGGGTTTGATCACCTCGGATACCGGCTATAAAAGTACTGGTTCAACAAAGAGTGCGATCACATATCTCGATGGCGAAAATGGAATCCTTCGTTACAGGGGGTACCCGATTGAACAGCTTGCAGAGAAGTCAACGTTTCTTGAGGTTGCATATCTGTTGGTTTATGGGAATCTGCCGGGTAAAGTTGAACTCGATGATTTTGTATCAAAAATTACCCGCCATACACTGATTCATGAGGATATGAAGAAGTTTTATGAAGGTTACCCGGCCAAAGCCCATCCGATGGGTGTTCTTGCCTCGATGATCAGTGCACTGTCCACATTTTATCCTGAAGCTCAAAAATCGGACCTGGACCCTGAAGAAGTGGATACAACGATCAGAAGGTTAATCGCGAAAATCTCCACGATAGCTGCATGGTCTTATAAAAAATCCCAGGGTTTTCCGGTGATGTATCCTCAGAACAGGCTGAACTATTGCGACAATTTCTTGTATATGATGTTTGCCCAGCCAACCGAAGACTATGAAGTGAACCCGGTTGTCTCCCGGGCACTGGATACGCTGCTTATTTTACATGCCGATCATGAGCAGAACTGTTCGGCATCAACAGTTCGGATGGCAGGGTCATCTCATGCAAGTTTGTATGCTGCAATTTCATCTGGTGTTTGTGCTTTGTGGGGGCCTCTCCACGGTGGAGCCAATCAACAAGTGCTTGAAATGCTTGAGCAGATCAGGAAAGAAGGCAGTGATGTTAAAATGATGGTAGAACGAGCGAAAGATAAATCCAGCTCATTCCGCCTGATGGGTTTTGGCCACCGGGTTTATAAAAATTTTGATCCGAGAGCTAATATCATTAAAAAAGTATGTGATGAAGTACTTGAAGAGCTGGGTACTGATGATCCATTGCTCGATATTGCCAAATCACTGGAAGAAGCAGCCTTATCTGATAGCTATTTTGTTGAGCGGAATCTATACCCGAATGTCGATTTCTATTCCGGAATACTTTACCGTGCCATCGGGATACCAACCGAAATGTTTACGGTTATGTTTGCCCTGGGAAGATTGCCGGGTTGGATTGCCCAGTGGAAGGAGATGAGAGATAATAATGAACCGATTTCTCGTCCAAGACAGATCTATGTAGGCCATACAAAAAGAGATTATGTCGAACTCAGTAACAGAGGATAAATAGTGCCGGCTGATCCTTTTTAAACAGCAAAGATTTTCAATGAACCAAAATATTAAAGGATAAATTTAGATAAATAGGTATAAATATATTTATTTAGACTCTAATTAAATCTGATAACAACTATGCTGACAGATTTCGGTTATATCCTCCTTTTCATCATTACAGGCTCACTATTTGTGGGTGTGGCACTGTTGGTTGCAAAGCTTATCCGTCCGGACAGGCCTAATGATATAAAACTGATGACCTATGAATGTGGTGAAATTCCATTTGGTAATGCAAGAATCCAGTTCAATAACCGATTTTATATTATCGGTTTAATGTTCCTGATCTTTGAAGTGGAAATTCTCTTACTGTTTCCCTGGGCGGTTGTGTTTAAGGATATCGGGTGGTTTGCATTTGCAGCGATGTTTGTTTTTGTATTTCTGATTTTCATCGGATTTGTCTATGAACTCGGAAAAGGTGAGTTGAAATGGGATCTCCCGGCACCTGTAATTCCCGGATATGCAGAAGGTGTAGGAGTTATCGAAAATGGAAATGAAATAGAAGAAACAGCAGCAAAAGATCCGGCAGCTGTTATAAATGATTGAAACTCGTTAAGCATGTAATCGACAAAATATGGGAATGCTCGATAAGAAATATCACGACAGTAATATCATCATCGTTGGACTCGAAAGTGCATTGAATTGGGCCAGAAAAAATTCGCTCTGGTATGAGCAGTTTGGCCTTGCCTGTTGCGCTATTGAGATGATGGCAACTGCAGCTTCAAGGTACGATTTTGACAGGTTTGGAATCATCCCAAGGTCATCACCCCGCCAGGCAGATGTAATGATTGTAGCCGGTACGGTAACAATGAAAATGGCGTCAAGGATCGAGCGGCTGTATGAGCAGATGTCGGAACCGAGATATGTGATCAGTATGGGTTCATGCTCTAATTGCGGAGGCCCGTATTGGGAGCATGGTTACCATGTGCTGAAAGGAGTGGATAAAGTAATTCCGGTCGATGTTTATGTCCCCGGATGTCCGCCGCGTCCGGAAGCACTGCTGGAAGGATTCCTGAAATTACAGGAGAAGATTACCGGTGAGACGATTATTGTTAAAAAAAATGAAGCTGACAAGAAGCCAGAAACAGCCTGATTATTATGAAAAAGCCAGAAGAAATATTGGAATATCTCAATCAGAAGTTCGGTGAGGATCAACTGACTCTTGAGCGGGGTGATATCGGTGAACCCTGGATTCTGGTACCCGCTTCAATGATCAGGGATCTTTCTAAATTTCTGCGGGATGATTCGGAATTGCGATTTGATATGCTCATGTGTTTGAGCGGATTACATTATTTAAAAGAAGAAGAATTGGGTGTTGTCTATCACCTGCATTCTACAAAACTGGATCATTATGTAACACTTAAAGTGCGGGTACCGGTTGAAGAGCCGGAAGTACCTTCGGTTGAATCGATCTGGAAGACCGCAGACTGGCATGAGCGTGAAGCCTGGGATATGGTTGGTGTTGTATTTGATAAACACCCAAACCTTAAACGGATACTGCTTCCTGATGACTGGATTGGGCATCCGCTCAGAAAAGATTATGTGCAGCAGGAATTTTACCAGGGAATTCCGACGGGTGAATAATTAAAGTAAACAGGATTACACATGGTTGAAATCTTAGATAACATAGACCAGCGGGAAATGGTGATCAACATGGGGCCTCAACACCCATCCACGCATGGTGTGTTAAGGCTCGAACTGGTCCTGGACGGGGAGATAATCAAGAAGGTGACACCCAATATCGGATATCTGCACCGCTGTTTTGAAAAATATGCCGAGCAGATGGATGACTATTCAAAGGTGATCCCTTATACCGACCGAATGGACTATGTCTCTGCCATCAACCAGGAGCACGGTTATGTGCTTGCAATGGAACGCTTGCTCGAAATCGATGTTCCTGAACGTGTTGAATATATTCGGGTAATTATGGCTGAACTTCAGCGGATTGCAAGTCACCTGCTGGGTATCGGTGCATTCGGGTTGGACCTCGGGGCATTTACGCCATTTCTCTACTGTTTTACTGAGCGTGAAAAAATCCTGGATATCTTCGAAAGAACAACTGGTGCGCGTCTGTTGTATAACTATATGGCTGTTGGGGGGTTGATGAAAGACGTTCATCCGGAATTCAAAACTGATACAGCAGATTTTTTAAAAACTTTCAGGCCAAAAATTAAAGAACTTAACGACCTGCTCTCATATAACGATATTTTCATTAAACGGACTGCCAATATAGGGGTGCTTCCCAAACAAGTAGCAATAAATTATGGAGCATCCGGGCCGGTGCTTAGGGGATCCGGTGTTCAATGGGACCTGCGAAAAAACGACCCATATTCCATATATGAAAAATTCGATTTTGAAATACCTGTTGGCATGGGAGAAATGGGCACCCTCGGTGATTGCTGGGACCGGTATATCGTACGGGTCAGAGAGATGGAACAAAGCCTGAGGATCATTGAACAGGCCCTGGATGGTTTACCGGAAGAAGGTGATGTTACAGAAGCAGTACCAAAACGGATCAGGCCAAAAAACGGTAGTATTTATACGCGATCGGAAAGCCCGAGAGGCGAATTGGGTTACTACATTGAGAGTAATAACTCAGCCAGTCCGTACAGGGTAAAAGCCAGGGCACCAAGTTTCGTACACCTGGGTATGCTGCCTGCCATATCAAAAGGATCACTGATCGCAGACCTGGTGGCCATTGTAGGCAGTATCGATATCGTGCTTGGTGAAGTAGACCGTTAGATTCCGGAAAGATTAAATTAAGTGCCGTTACACATAATTAAATTAGATAAACATACCTAAATATATAATAAATGATTGAAGGCTTCATAAATAATCTCCCGATGATCACGATCCTGGTGCATGCAGCAATACCACTGACGATCATCCTGGTCTATGCACTTGTTGCGATCTGGGGAGAGCGAAAAATAGCCGGTTTTATTCAGGATCGCCTGGGTCCCATGCGAGTAGGCGGGTGGCACGGGTGGGCTCAATCTATAGCTGACCTGCTTAAACTGATTCAGAAAGAGGACATCCTGCCAAAGGATGCAAGCCGGTTTTTGTTCAGGTTTGCACCGTTTATGATGTTTGCAGCTTCATATGCTGCATTTGCAGTGATTCCATTCAGTAGTTCATATATCGGAAGCAATATTAATATCGGAGTGTTCTATCTGCTTGCTGTTACTTCGGTTTTAACATTAAGTGTGATTATGGCAGGCTGGGCTTCAAATAATAAATGGTCGCTGTTGGGGGGGATGCGAAGTGCGGCCCAGATGGTCAGTTATGAAGTGCCGACAATCGCAACGGTTCTTACAGTAATTGTTGTCTCCGGATCATTGAACTTAATGACTGTGACCGAAATGCAATCTGGAAACGATATCCTCGGGTTCCTTCCAAACTGGTTTATCTTCCAGAATCCATTTCTGATCGTGGCATTCATCATTTTTTTTATCTCAATTCTTGCCGAATCGCACCGGGTGCCGTTTGACCTGCCTGAATCCGAGTCGGAACTCGTTGCCGGATATCAAACGGAGTATTCAGGGATGAGATGGGCCATGTTCATGCTTGCCGAGTATGCAGATATGCTTCTTCTTTCACTATTGGGTGCGGTACTCTTTTTCGGAGGGTGGAATAGCCCGTTTGGTGAATTTATGGGTGGGCCAGCCTGGGGTTTCTTCTGGTTCATGCTGAAAGGCCTGTTACTGGTATTTGTGATGATGTGGATCAGGTGGACACTGCCGAGATATCGTGTGGATCAGCTTATGCATATATGCTGGAGTATCCTGATACCACTTTCATTTATCAACCTTGTGCTTGTAGCACTTTGGGAAGTGATTTTTAATTAAGCGGAGTTCAAAACCATGCTGAATACAGTCAAAGAAGGCTGGACGACTTTTAAATCGATCTTTACCGGGATGGGTGTAACCATGCGCCATCTGTTCGGCCCGTCGGTTACACTTCAATATCCCGATGAGAAAATGGAACTCCCAAAAGGAGCAAGAGCAAAATTGTATGTGAATATTGATGATTGTATCGGCTGTAATCTTTGTGCGAGAGCCTGCCCGGTTAATTGTATTGATATTGAAACGGTTGCTGCAACTTCAGATGTGGATCTGGGAAAGACTTCAACCGGAAATCCTAAACGCTTTTGGCTGACCCGATTTAATATTGATATGGCCAAGTGTATGTACTGTGATTTATGCGTCTATCCGTGTCCAACCGACTGCATATATATGGTCCCGGAATATGAGTATTCGGAATTTGATCGCAGTGGGCTCGTCTATCATTTCAGCAATTTAAAACCGGAGATGGTTGCCGAGGTGAAAGAAAAAGCTGAGAAAGAAGCAGCGGAAAAGAAAAGGCAGAAAGAAGAGATGATGAGAAAGAAAGCGGAAGAGAAGAAGCGTAAAGAACTGGAAAAGCAAAAGTTGGAAGCAAATAAAAGTATTAAAGAAGATGATTCATCGTCGAAGCCCGAAAACAATGATTCCTGACTCATGGAACTGACAACAATCTTATTCTATCTTTTTTCGGTTACCACCCTGGGAGCCGCAGCGGTGATGGTGTTCTCCAGGAATATTGTTCACTCAGCCTTTGCACTGATGTTTACACTGATCGGGGTGGCTGCACTTTATGTCTTGTTATATGCCGACTTTTTAGCGGCAACACAACTATTGGTCTATGTGGGTGGAATTCTGATCCTGATCCTTTTTGGTGTCATGCTTACCACACAAGGGCATTCCTTCAGTTTTAAAATTAATTCAGTAAATCTGATTCCGGCATCTGTCCTGTCGTTAGCAACAGCTGTACTTCTGATTTTTGCATTCACTTCAACCGAATGGACAATTGCAGAAGTTTCTGAACGCGATGATACAGTGTATGAACTCGGTATGATGTTGATGGGTGACTACATTCTGCCATTCATTATTGCCGGGGTATTACTGCTCATTGCCATCATAGGTGCCATTGTGATGGCAACAAGGTTAACCGCAACGTCAACTGAAGGATAGACTATGGAATTTTCAATAATTGAATGGCTGTCAGATCCCGGATTGACTCATTTTTTGATTGTGAGTGCGATCCTGTTTTCACTTGGCCTGATGGCAGTATTATCGAAACGAAATGTGATTATGGTATTGATGGGAGTCGAACTGATTCTCAATTCTGCCAATATCAACCTGATAGCTTTCAGCCGTTTCACGGAATTATCGCTCGACGGGCAGATGATCGGACTCTTCGTCATCATTATTGCGGCTGCTGAAGCGGCTGTTGCACTCGCTATTGTATTGAATATTTACAATCGGTTTAAAACGATCAACCTCGATGAAATCAGCCTGTTGAAAGGCTAATTAATAACATCAAACTGAAAGTATGTTTACAGTCATACCTATATCGATCCTCTTGCTTCCTTTGCTGGGTTTTGTGTTGCTGATTTTCTTTGGAAAACGGTTGCCACGACATGGTGATTGGTTTGCAACCGGATTAATATCCGTTACATTCCTGCTTTCATTAGGCCTGTTAATTCTGAAAGTGAATGCTTATCCGGAAGAATCATTTTCAGTAAATTTTGACTGGGTAATCGTTGGTGCGCAAACGATCTCTTTTGGCATGATGATCGATAACCTTGCTGTGATCATGCTCGTGGTTGTTACACTGGTAAGTGCTCTGGTGCATTTCTTTTCTATCGGTTATATGAAGGATGATCCGCGATATTCAAGGTATTTCGCCTATCTTGGACTCTTCTCTTTTTCTATGCTGGGCATCGTTCTTACCAACAACCTGCTTCTGATGTATGTATTCTGGGAATTGGTGGGGATCAGTTCCTATCTGCTTATCGGATTCTGGTATGAAAAGAAGTCGGCATCCAATGCTGCCAACAAGGCTTTTATCGTGAACAGGATCGGCGATTTCGGGATGTTTATCGGAATCATGATCCTGTTTGCCAGTTTTTCAACATTTGCTTTTGAAGGAATATTCAGTTCGATTGAAGCAGGCCAGCTTCCGTTCGGCAGTACTGCCTGGCTGACCGCTGCAGGCGTTCTGATCTTCTGTGGAGCGGTAGGTAAATCCGCTCAGTTCCCATTGCATGTCTGGCTTCCTGATGCCATGGAAGGGCCCACCCCTGTGAGCGCACTTATTCATGCAGCTACAATGGTTGCAGCCGGTGTATATTTGGTGGCTCGTATATTTCCGATGCTTACGGCAGATGCCCTGTTAATCATCGCCTATATCGGTGCCATTACAGCCCTGATTGCCGCAACTATTGCGATCACACAGTTCGATATCAAAAAAGTATTGGCCTATTCAACGATAAGTCAGCTCGGATATATGATCATGGCACTTGGTGTGGGTGCATATACCGCCGGATTTATGCACCTTGTAACCCATGCAGCTTTCAAGGCCGGGCTATTCCTCGGTGCAGGCAGTGTAATCTATGCGATGCACAAGGTTTTGCATGATCAGCATGATCATCATACAGATGCCCAGGATATCAGGAATATGGGCGGACTGAAATCCAAAATGCCTGTGACCTACTGGACATTCCTGATTTTTACACTCGCTATATCCGGAATTCCTCTGACGTCGGGATTTCTGAGCAAGGATGAAATACTTGCCGGTACGCTTGCATTCAGTACACTAAACGGCCACTGGATATTAACGGTAACCGGTTTTCTCGTGGCCGGGTTAACCGCTTTCTATATGTTTCGCCTGCTCATCCTCACTTTCCATGGAAAACCTGCAGATGAATCGCGAATTGCTGCGGTAAAAGAATCTCCCAGAGTAATGACGATTCCGCTCATAGTACTGGCAGCACTTTCACTGTTTGTGTTTTACAGCTTCAACCCGTTTGGGGCATCAGGCGGATGGTTTTATTCTGCAGTAGAAAGGCCGTTAAGTGTTGTGCCGGAAATATTGCAACCTGCGAGTGCAGCAGTTTTTTATGAAGCAGTCAGTTCTGTGCATACAGTGGCAATGATACTGTCAATTTTGATCGCTGTGAGCGGTGTGCTTTTTGCAGTTGCAGTCTATTATCAGAAAAAAGTCAGTGCCGACCGGCTGGCAAAGAGAGCAGGAGTTTTATACAGGGGATCCGTCAATAAATGGTATTTCGATCAAATCTATGACCGCTTATTTGTAGGTGGTGTAATGGTTTTGATGAAAATACTGAGATGGTTCGATGAAAATATCATTGATGGTATAGTGAACGGCACAGCTTCAATTACAAAAGGATTCTCTTCGATCAGCAAATGGCTGGATGTCAATATAGTGGATGGCCTTGTAAATGCTACGGCAAGCACTGCAGACAATGCCGGTAAACTTTTAAGCAAAATTCAAACAGGAAAAGTACAGACATACCTGGTTTATATCGTGTTCAGTTTCCTGGTACTCTTCATCCTGTTCATCTGACTGATATGAAAATGAAAACAAATAAAGATCACTGACATTATGGAATTTCAAATCTTGGGCATCGGTATTCTTACATGGATGGTATTTATCCCGGTTGCGGGTATGATTGTTATACTTCTGCTTCCGGATAAAAGCCGGAATGCCATTCGCTGGACGGCAGCCGTTGTTACCGGAATTCAGGTACTTATTGCCGGGTTGATATTTGCCATTTTCGACCGGTCAAAACTGGGAATAAACGATGCGGAATCATTCCAGTTTATTGAAGATTTCAGCTGGATTACCGTTGAATCCGTACCCTGGGTCGGTCGAATTGAGATCAATTATTTCCTGGGCCTTGACGGACTGAGTGTTTTGATGGTATTACTAACGTCCCTCATTGCTTTTATCGGTGTGATTTCATCCTGGAATATCGGGAAAATGGTAAAGGGTTATTTTGCACTGTACCTGCTGCTTGTTACTGGTATGATGGGTGTTTTTGTTGCCCTCGATTTCTTCCTCTTTTTCATTTTCTGGGAAGTGATGCTGCTGCCGATGTACTTCCTGATCGGACTCTGGGGCGGCCCAAGACGTGAGTATGCGGCAATCAAGTTTTTCCTTTATACGTTTGTCGGCGGCATACTGATGCTGCTTACGATGCTCGCACTTTATTTCAGTGTAGCTTATACCGATCCCCAGACCGGCCAGTCTGTTCATACATTCAACATTTTGCACATGATGAATCCGGCCAATTATGTAGATGGCGGGCTGTTGTCAGGTGTGGATACGACATGGAGATATGTAGCGTGGATGGCTCTGTTCATTAATTTTGCGATAAAAATCCCGTTGTTTCCATTTCACACATGGCTTCCTGATGCACACGTTGAAGCACCCACACCCATTAGTGTTATCCTGGCCGGAGTCTTGTTGAAGCTCGGAACCTATGGCCTGTTACGAATCAATTTCCCGATTTTCCCGGATGCAACTGTTTACTTCATCTATTTTATGGCTACCCTTGCGATGATCAGCATCATTTACGGGGCATTCTGTGCGATGGCGCAGGATGATTTTAAGAAACTGATCGC
>SL_3KL_010_SEDDRAFT_10001291_pt1 | contig 22568 bp, 21 predicted proteins | sample SodLakKL_010_SED_2_FD_10381 | JGI IMG/M metagenome (IMG submission 10381) | reverse complement strand
TCTACATGGATAAGCTGAAGAAAAGCCATGAAGAAGCCATGAAAAAACTCAAGGAAACCAACGATACCAAAAAACAAAACGCATTCCAGGACAAAGAAAGAAACGAAGAGAACCTGAAAAAGGAAACCGAACGTCTGAACAAAAATCTCCTTGAGGAAAAAGACAAGAAAAACAATCAACTCAAAAAGGAACACGCCTTTATCGACGAAAACGCGACCAAACTGAAAAAACACATCGCCGCAGACGCGCTTAAACATCTGAAGGCAGAAGCCTTGCCCACCATCGAAACCATCCTGACCGGGGCAGAGACCATCAACGCGGTAGGCTAAATCATGTAGAGAGGTTTGATGCACCTTGGAGAGAAACTTGCGTAAGAACCTCATGGTCGTCATCATCATCTCCATGGCGATCCTCTTTCGTTTCGCGCTTGAATATGTTTTCAACATCGTATGGAACTTCTACGACCTCACCAGCGTACAAGGGTTCTTGATCAGAACCCTTTTTGTCGTTATCTTCATCATCATCTGGTTCTCGATCACTTTAAGAAGTGAAAACCCCCATCAGAAACTGCCCTGGCTTCTGATCCTGACCTTCGAGCCCATCCTCGGCATCACGCTGTTTTTATCCTTCGGCCGGAACTTCAAACGTTCATTCCGTTATTTGAAACGGCCGCATATGTTCGGACGCAACTACATCACCTACGAAAAAGCGCCGGATGAAATCCCGGAATACGCGAAAGACACACCCTATATCGACCTGTTCAAGACCGCCCACCACCTTTCTCACCACCAACCCTTTTTCAACGAGGCGAACATTACGGTGCTCAAAAACGGTGAGGTCTTCTATCCCGAACTTATAAAGGCGATTCGGGATGCCAGGAAGTTCATTCTGCTCGAGTTCTTCATCTTCCGCCACGACCAAAGAAGCCAGGAGATCGCCGAAGCGCTCCTTGAAAGGGCCCAAGCGGGCGTCGAAGTCAAGATGATCATCGATGGACTCGGTAGCGCCCGTACCAAACGAGGCTTCCTCAAGAAACTCCGCAACGGCGGCATCGACCTCATCATCAACGACAAGGTGTACTTCCCGCTTTTCAACACCCGCATCAACTTCAGAAACCACCGCAAAATCGTCGTCATCGACGGCCAGACGGCCTTTACCGGCGGTATGAACATCGCCAACGAATACGACAACGACATCCCGCATCCCTACTATTTCCGTGATACCCAGCTCAAGATCGAAGGCAAGCCCATCCTGTCCCTGACCGCGCTTTTCTTCAAGGACTACTACTACAACACCGGCACCTTCATCACCGATCAGACATATTATCCGACGCCGAGGGTCAGCCCCCGTGAAACCACCGCACAGATCATCGAAAGCGGACCGGATTCCACCACGCCGCATATCCGCAACCTTTATCTCAAGATGATGCTGACGGCCAAAAAAAGCATCAAGATCATGACGCCCTACATGGCCTTGGACCAAGAAACCCTCACCGCGATTAAAACCGCCGCCAGAAGCGGCATCGTCGTTGACATCATCGTCCCGGGCGTTCCGGATAAATACATCGTCTATAAAGTCACCAAAGCCTACATCAGCAACCTGCTCGCCGATAACGTCAACATCTACCAGTACAACAAAGGCTTCTGTCACGGCAAAATCCTCATCATCGACGACGCAATCGCCTCGGTTGGCTCCTACAATCTCGACAACCGTAGCGCCGTGATCGACTTCGAGGTCAGCACCCTCATGCAGGGTCCCGTCGTCAAGGATCTGCTCGAGGATTTCTATCAGGACCTGAAGGTTTCAAAGCGCATTGATATCAAAGCCTGGCAAGCCAGACCTTTCTTCTCGAAATTTCTCGAAGGCATCATGAGCATCTTCACCCCAATCATATAGGAGGTTACCATGATCACCGTTGAAAACCTGCATAAGCACTACGACACCGTCCATGCGCTGAAAGGCATCTCCTTTTCAGTGAAACCGGGCGCATTCTTCGCCCTGCTCGGCCCGAACGGCGCCGGCAAAAGCACCACCATCGAAATCCTTTCCACACTCAGAAGACAAGATGAAGGCCTGGTGAAAATCAATGGGTTCACCTTGGATGAAGACGACGACAAGATCCGCAAAATCCTCGGGGTCGTTTTCCAGTACACGACCCTGGACCAAAGCCTGAGTGTCCGGGAGAATCTGATGCTTAGAGGCCGTCTATACTACAAAAATAAAACCAAGTTGCAAGAAAGAATCGACCATCTGGCTGATTTCATCGGTTTCAGGCATTACCTCGACCAGGAAGTCAAAACCCTATCGGGCGGTCAAAGACGGCGTATCGATGTCGCAAGAGCGCTGTTGCATCAACCACGCATTCTCCTTTTGGACGAGCCGACCACCGGTCTTGATCCCCAGTCGAGGGAAAACCTCTGGGATCTGATTTTGACGATCAAACGGGAGACGAACATGACCATCATCCTCACCACCCACTACATGGATGAAGTGCTCGATGCCGACCATGTCCTCATCATCGACCACGGCAAGATCGTCGCCGAGGATTCGGCGAGTGGTCTGCGCCAGTCATACGCAAGCGACACCTTGAAACTGAATCCGAAAGCATTGGACAAACTGACAGAAAAACTGAAAGACACCGAATACAAAATCAGCAACAACACCGTGCACATTCCCCTGAAGAACAGCTTTGAAGGTCTCAAACGCATGGAGACCCTCAAAGATGACGTCCACGCCTTCGAAATCGTCAAAGGCAACATGGATGATGTCTTTTTGAACATCACCGGCAGGAGGTTACGAGACTGATGCATACTTTGATAAAACGCCACGTGAAAGTGTATTTCCGTGATCGCTGGGCTGTGTTCTTTTCACTTCTATCGGTATTGATCATCCTGATGCTGTTTGCGCTGTTTTTGAGCAACATGATCGACAACGAAGTGCCCGAACCATTCAAAGGCACCAGCGAAGCGAACTACCTGGTTTACAGTTGGGTCTTTTCCGGGCTTTTGATGGTATCGAGCCTGACCGTGCCCCTCGGGTTTCTCAACATCATGGTCGAAGACCTCGAAAGCAAAAAGGCCAATGATTTCTACGCCAGTCCGACCAGAAGAACCGCGATTGTCCTATCCTACCTGATCGCGGCGGTGTTTGTGACCGTGCTTCTGAACGTGATCAACTTCGCTTTCGGACAGGTGATTCTCCTCATGCAGGCCGGTACGATGATCCCCTTCATGGCGATGCTCAAAGTATTCGGTCTCATGCTGCTTTCCACGTTGATGTTCTCGGCGATGATGTTCGCCGTTCTGACTTTCATCAAGACCCAGAACGCCCACGGTACCCTTTCAACACTTGTCGGTACCCTCATCGGTTTTCTCGGTGGTCTTTATGTCCCGCCGGTCGCCTTGTCGACCACCATCAATACCGTCTTGAACTTGCTTCCGCCGATGCAGGTCGCCGCTTTGTTCCGAAGGATCTACATGGCCGAAGCGATGGATCTGGTCTTTCCGACACAAACCCTCGCCGATACCTTCCGCTTGAATTTCGGTGTGGACATCACCGTCTTCAACACCATGCTTCCAACCTGGTCGCTACTACTGTTCATGGTCTTTTGGACCATGCTGTTCACCGTTTTCAGTATCGTGAGAATCAAACGGTTCAAACGCACTTAAAAATGCTATAATAATATAAAAAGGAGTGATCTTATGGGCATCAACAAAGTTGAAAACATCTCCACCAAACGAGGCGACGCCGGTGAAAGTTCCAATTATTCCAGTGAAAAATTCCCCAAAGACCACATTGTTTTCGAAACCCTCGGCACCATTGATGAGCTATCCGCTTTTCTGGGCTTGACATTCCACCACACACATTATGAACAAATAAAGATCATTCAAAAAACCTTGCAGGCGATCAACTCCCTGATCGCGACCAACCCCGAAAACAAGGCTTATGAAACCTTGAGGAAAATCAACGAGAAAGACATCGGTTTCATCGAAGAACAAGAGCAGAAGCTTCTGCAAAGAAAAGACATCGAAGCCAAATTCCACCTGCCCGGTTCGGAAACCAGCAAACAAAACGCCTATTTCGATTACGCCCGGACCATCGCCAGAAGAACCGAACGCACTGTTGTCAGATTCATCAACGTAACTCAACGCGAAGATCTGAACTTCGTCAGAGCCTATTTGAACCGTCTGAGCGATCTGTTGTTCATTCTCGCACGCAATTTCGATACAAACTAAGGAGGGGCCATCCATGCAAAAAATAGGGGTTGTAACCGACACCAACGCCTGTCTTGATTATTTCGACCACGACCATGACATTCCCGTTTTCCGCTCGATAATCCACCTTGGTGATCAGGAATATCTCGATCACATCGAACTCAAAGCCACCGACTTCTACAAAAAACTCAAAGCCGACGCGAGCCTTTTTCCCCGCACCTCACAACCACCGACAGCAAAAATGATCGAAACCTACGAGACCATGAAAGAAAAAGGCTACACCGATCTCATCGTCATCACCATCTCCTCACACATGAGCGGCATTTATTCCTCGGCTCAAATCGCGGCCAAGGCCGTCGAAAACATCAACGTCCACGTGTTCGATTCGCGCAGTGTCGCCTTTCCACAAGCGAAAATGACCCTGTTGGCCGCAGAGATGGCGCAAGCGGGCAAATCCGTTGCGGATATTCTCACCGCCTTAAAACACATCCGTGCCAACAATCATATCTTCTTCGCCGTGGATACCTTGCAGTATCTTGTGAAAAACGGCCGCCTATCCGGGGCGCAGGGTTTTATGGGCTCGATGCTCAGAATCAAACCCCTGCTTCATATCAGCACCGAAGGCAAAGTCGAGAACATCGAAAAGATCCGTACGTTCAAAAAAGCCATCCAGTCCGTTGTCGAGCGTTTCATAGCGGAAACAAAGGATCAAAAGAACATCGATGCTTTCATCTGCCATGCCCACAATGATGCCGCCAAGGATCAAATCATCGCCTTGTTGAGCGAACATGACGAGAAATACAAAGACATCTTCACCATGCCCCTGACCCCTGCAGTCGGCGCGCACGCCGGACCGGGCGCCATCGGTCTTGGTTATTACCTTAAAGACTAATACAGGAGGTTTTCATGCTCAAAGACTATCTTAGAACCGTCGATCGCACCTTGAATGCGTTCAAACTGCCGCACGAGAAAAAACAAGAAATCCGCCTGTCGATCGAAGAAGACATCAAAGCACAAAAAGACAACAACGGCGCCATTGACATCAAACAGTTGAAGTCACCACAGCAACTGGCTGTCGAACTCGCCGCAGAATATGACCGTAAACACAGAATCCCCTTTTCGAACACGATCATCCGGCTGTTGCTGCCGCTTGCGTTGATAACCTTCTTCGTCCTTGGTATCGCCCACAGCGCTTGGCATCCGGGTTGGCTTGTCTTTTTGCTGGTGCCGATTCTCATTGCGTTCATCGAAATCGTCAATGACCGCGAACGTCATTTTCTTGCCAGCATCTCACCTTTTTTATTTCCGGCGCTTTTCATCTATTTCGGTGTGTTTCATGGCGCCTGGCACCCTGCCTGGGTGTTGTTGCTGTTGATCTTCGTCTTCCCGATGCTGAACTCCTATAACAGTTTCAGCAACAAAAGAATCTTCACCGCCCTTTTTCTACCATTGCTCATCATTCCGATCATGGTGGTCATCGCTGATAGCCTCGGTGTCTGGCATCCGACCTGGGTGCTGTTGCTCCTATTACTCTTGCCGCTGCATCACGTGAAAACCGAAGCGACAGACGCCTATTTGACCAGTGGGACACTCACCCTGAGCATCATCGCCTACATCCTGCTTTCATGGTTTTTTGCACTGCCGGTACTGGGCTTGCTCGTATTCTCGCTTTATTTTCTTGCGTTGATTAAAACCCGCGCCTTTAAAGCGTATGGGCCGACCTTTTCCCACCGGTTTTTCTACGTGTATTTACTTGCGATCTGGCTTGTATTCGTCATCCTGAGCCGGTTTGTTGTCGAACCCACCCTCGGTTGGGTCGTCTTTTTCACCATTCCAATCGCCTACCATGCCTTCAACGAAAACAGGAAACTGAAGATAGACCAGATAACCACCCCACTCATCCTCGCCACCTTTTTCATTCTGGCCCTGACCCTGAACGCCTGGCATCCCGCCTGGTTGATGCTGCTCATCATCCCGATCATCAAAATCATCGGCGCGGTCCGAAAATGACCCCGATGCTCTTTATGAAAAAAATCCTGTTCTGGCTGGTTATCGCTGCTGCCATGCTTTATTTCTCGGAAAGCTACACGCTTTACCGGATGCCCTTGAGCCTGTTCTTGCTGCCGCTAACCCTAATCATTACCGGTGTGCTGCTTTATTACTTCACCCTGGGTGCCCGTCGTTATCTGCATGAAAAAAAGCGGGATGCAAACAGACTGCTCAACATCCTCAATCCTGTCTTGAGCGTCCTCATCAACGCCATCGTCCTATTTTTACTGCTGATGCTCATATTCAACCATATGCTGATTCTCATCGGCGCCATGACACAATGAAGGTGATAACATGAACAAACAAGAACATCTGAACCGGGCGAAAAACCTGTTTGACAATGGCCGTTTCCAGACCTCTGTTTCAAGGGATTTCGACCGGTACGAACTGATAGACGATTCAATCAAAATCCATTACGATACCCGCGTGTTGCACCCCTATTTCGACCAGAAGACCGCTCAGGTGGTCTATGCGGCGGCTGATGAATACAAAAGGATTCTTTACATCATCGCATTCAGCCGCAACGATTATTTCTACGATGAAACCTCCGAGTTCGAATGGACGGACCGGCATATCTACGGCTTTAAAGATCAAAACGATGATTAAAAAAGGACACATTCTCGAGAATGTGTCCTTATTATTGATAATGCGGTTTTAAAATCCCTTGTTCAATCAACACAATCATTTTGTCCACCACCAAAGGATGGAACTGTGAACCAGATTTATCCTTGAGTTCCATGATAATGGCATCTTCAGTCAGTTTCGCGGCATACGCATAATCACGCACCATCGCTGCGACCGCCTCGCTCAACGCCAGAATCGAAGTCTCCAACAACAGCTCATCCCCCTTGAGCCCGTCGGGATACCCCATCCCGTCATAATGCTCATGATGGTGTCTGACAACTGCGGTGATTTTTCTGAGATGACTGGTTTGCGCAAGAATCTTCGCACCGTGGATGACATGGGTTTTGACCTGTTCGTATTCCGCTTGTGTGAGCACGCCTTTTTTGTTGACGATGTGCTTATCGACCCCGATCATGCCGATATCATGGACGATGCCCGCCCAGTACAGTTCGGTTACGACGGACTTATCAAGCTCGAAAGCCTCTGCTAGGGCAGAAGCGATTTCTGCGACATCTTCCGCATGTTTCTCGGCGTCTTTGCTGTAGAGCCCGACCGTCTTAAGCAATGCCTGAATCATCGAACGCTTGCTTTTATCGTTTTCGCCGGCCATCATCCTTGCATCGTAGAAACTGTTCAAAAGAATGTGGATGCTATCGAAATACTGCAGGATGTTCTTGCTTATCTTTCTCGGTGATTTTTCCGCGATATCGAAACTCATTTCGCAAATCAGCTTCTCATCCAGTCGTACCGACATCAGGACACTTTCCTTGATGGCGGGATTTTTCCGGGCGTAGTCCGCGTAGGTCGGACCCAGCTCCGCCTTGAGATTCGCTTCGGCGTCTTTGTAGATTCTTGGCCGTTTCAGATTGCCGATCCATTTTGAAGGTTTGTTGAACAGCGTGTTCAAATAATCCTTATCATGGCCGATTGTATCGATGAAACGGACCCTGTCCGGTGTGACCACCGTGCAAGAACCGTAATCAAACCGGTCGAATAAACCGAAAATCATTCTGAAAATGTTTGCGGCATGTTTCTCCTCGGCCCGATCTTCAAGTGTCGAAATCTGTGTGGATAGATTGAACAGCATCTCCATGGAATCGATGAGTTGATACAAACGTTTGCTCGTAAGATTGAGCTCGTCCTGCTCCTGTTCGATATAATCGAGGACCCATTTCAGGCTGATGATGGTTATCAAAATGATGAGCAAGAAGAGATTCACATCGAAAAGATAATAGAAAAGATCGAGCACAATCACTTCTGCCGGAAACAAAAACATGCTGAGAAGATAAAAGAGCGTGGCGATATAAAAGGCCCGGTATGGCAAGTAAAAGGCGACAACAATAGCCAAAGGAAAAAAGATGATCTTGTGGTTTGCATAATTGATAAAACCGATCAACCCGGAAAAGATGGCAATACTAAGGACAACAAAAGAACCATAGAAGATCAGTTCCGGGACAGCTGCCTTGAAATTTTTAGGCAAGACATCCCGCCACATGGAAATCCACAGAGAAAGGCCGAATATAATAAGCGCAAAATAATTGCCCAAGGCCCATACAAGAGAAACATTGAATATATCGGCCTGCTCGATAGCACCAATCAGAAACAAAAAAGCAATGGCCGGGAGGGTATTGAAGGCGGCCACCACGATCGCTGTCACAATAAAAAGGAAGAAGTTGACAAGAGAGATAATCCTCTCTTCGAGAAATCTCGACAGGAAATAGGCACCGAAAAACGCTGGGATGTGCAGCGAAGCGGTGAAAACGAAAGTCCGCGCCAGCAAATCCGCGCCAGCGTAATCGAACATGAACACCATGGTGGTGAAGTACCCGGTAAAAACAGCAAAAAGCGTCGGCAGGAAAAACCGCCGCCAGTCCACCACCAAAAATCCGAAAGTGAACCCGACCGCCGGCCAGATGATGCTTGCCTCGAGTGCGATGCTGAACTGATACCCGCCAGGAATTGCGATGAAGACGAGAATGAACGCAAACCATGATTTCGGGTCCCGAACACGGCTGATCAATGTATGCATGTGCTTCACCATCCTTTTGTTCTATTTTACCACCTCTACTTAGAAAAACAATACGCTTTCAACAAACGAATATTCTTCGCATTTTGCCCTTGGCTTTTACCGGGCCTGTGTTATAATGGCTAAGGATAAATTCTAAAGGAGGATTCCCATGGACAACATCATCGAATGGATCGGCTACATCGCCAGCCTCATCATCCTGGTGTCACTATTGATGAAATCGATCAAACGCTTGCGGCTCATCAACCTGATCGGCGCCTTGATCTTCGCCTTCTACGGTTATCAGATCGCCTCGCCCCCTGTCATGGTCATGAATCTTGGCATCGCGTTTATCAATATATATTACCTTAAGCAAATCTATGTCTCCAGAGACTATTTCACCATTTTGCCTTTTTACGAAAACGAGGAATACGCCCGTGAACTGATCGATTACCATAAAACGGACATCGAACGGTTCATGCCACTTGCGGAAAAAGACATCGCTCATGCGGATTTCCGCTTTCTCATATTGAGAAACATGAACCCCGCAGGCATCTTCATCGCTCGCAAAAAAGATGGCAACACCCTTGAAATCCTGCTCGATTACGCCACACCCGCCTTCCAGGACTTCAAGACCGGCGCCCATATCTACCAAAAGGAAAAACCGCGATTCAAACAAGCCGGTTTCAACCGTCTCATCGCTGTAGCCAAGAGTGATTCACACGAAAAATACCTCAAGAAGATGGGCTTCACACTCGAAAGCAAGAACGGCAGACCCGTTTTCACCAAAACCCTTTAAGATTATGCCACGCATAATCTTTTTTTCTTATGATAATTTATCTTATCAAAAAAGCTAAAAATGTTATAATAACGGTAAGAAAGACAAGGTGATACCATGTTGCGTTTAAAAGATCTATCGAAATACTATCACGACAACGGTCAAGTCGTCAAAGCACTTGACGGCATTGACCTCAGTTTCGAAAGTCGAGAGTTCGTCGTCATCACCGGTGAATCCGGTTCCGGTAAATCCACACTCCTGAATGTGATCAGCGGCCTGGATTCCTATGAGGCCGGCGAACTTTTTTTCTATGGAAACGAGACGTCCCACTATACCCAGACCGACTGGGAGAGATACCGGAAGGAAAACATCGGCTTCATCTTCCAGAACTACAACCTCATCGATGCCTACACCGTTTATCAAAACATCGAAATCGCGGCTTTGATCAAAGGAGAAGACAAAGAGATCACGAAAAGAAAAGTGTTGAACCTGATCGAAAAGGTCGGTCTTAAAGGTCAGGAAAAACAGAAAGCCTCGACCTTGTCGGGCGGCGAAAAACAACGCGTCGCCATCGCCAGAGCCCTGGCCAAGGACGCACCCGTGATCATCGCCGATGAGCCCACGGGCAACCTCGATTCGAAAACCTCAAAACAGATCATGGAACTTCTGAAGACGATTTCACAAGACAAGCTCGTCTTGCTCGTCTCACACAGTTTTGAAGCGACCAAGGCCTATGCCACCCGTCATGTAAGAATTGCGGATGGCGAGATCACGCTCGATAAGGTTCTCACCAAGACCGAGAAGGACACGACCACACCATCCCCAACCAAAACCAAGGAACTCGGTCTACTGGACTTGTTGCGTCTCGGGCTTAAAAACATTCTGGCCACGCCCAAAAAGACCGTTTTCACCTTACTGGTTTCCTTGTTCGTTGTCGCCGTGTTCGCCCTCATCTACGGAGCCTACGTCCATCAGACCAACACCCCGCCTTCTGGCGGAAGCTTTGAAAATCCGCACCGGCTCATCCTCACGAAGACCGGAGAAACGGCTTTTACATCCGACGAACTGGAAGCCTTCAGTGAGATGAACCATGTGCTCGACGTGGTCGAAACCGACCCGATTTTCGATCTTTATGGCTACCTTGTCCTCGATGAAAGAGGCATGACACCGTTCTTCCAAGTGAATGTCAACCACGCTGCGGCACTGACCCGGCGCGATCTGAGCGAAGGACGTCTACCGCAAGCAAGCGATGAAATCGTCATCAGAAGCCGCGAGGAAATCGCGGTGGGTGAAACCTTCGAGATCAACTACGAATTCGGCCGTTATGGCGACATCGACGCTGCGGCCACCACCCATACCTTTACCGTTGTCGGTACCATTGAAACCAACGAATGGGGCAGCCCGATCTTCTATCATCATACCGATTTCTTCACCGATCCCCTCATCCGGGCATACGGGCTTTATTATGCTCAAAATGACCGGTTCTATCGCATCAACGATAACACGGTTCCTTTCAACTCGCTCATCATCACCGAATCCGTCGCCGAAGGCACGATCCATCTTCCGCAAAGACTCATCGACCAGTTCGGATTCTCCGATCCGAACAACACGATCAGTGAAGGCGACACGATTGAAATCGGCATCGTCGAACGGTTGAGCGATGAAATCTTGAATGTCGAACTTGAAATCGATACCATCTACAGCGGCAACGACGAGTTCAGAGGCGACGGCAAGATCCATCCGGCGACCCTGATTGCCCTTTTTGAAGCTTTCGAGACCCGGCAGATTTCCTTGGTCGTCGCGGACAATTTCGCCGCAAACGCCATCACGGACACGTTGGACCGTGAAACCTACAACACGCTCTATCTGGCCGGCATCAACCTCTATAGCGATCCCGTTCTGCGCGCGATCGGCAATCTCATGCTCGGCATCCTTTCCATCATCGTCCTTTTCGTGATGTATTTCATCGCCTATCTTTCCTTGAAGAACATCATGGAAGCCAAGCGCAAGGACTACGTCATTCTCAGAGCCTTAGGACTATACAAGAAAGATTTGAACCTCTTGTCGACCATCGAAGTGATGATCCTGATGCTTTTGGCAATCGTTCTTGTCTTTACGCTACTGGTTCTCAATACCGAGTTCATCTTCCTGCCCAACTATCTGCGTTATTACCAGATTGGCAACTACATCTTCATGTTCACAGCCATCATGGTCCTGTCGCTTTTCCTGGCCATGCGCTTCAACAGACGTCTGTTCACACAAAGCGTCATCACAGCCTTCAAGGATCAGGGGTGAGCCTCATGATAAAAATCAGACATATCGAAAAATACTACAATAAAGGTCGCCGTAACGAGAACCATGTCCTAAAAGACTTGAGTCTGGATTTTCCTGATAAAGGTCTGGTCATGCTGCTGGGGGATTCCGGTTCAGGCAAGACCACCTTACTCAATGTCGTCGGCGGACTCGATAAAAACGACAGCGGTCAGATCGACATCGCCGGAGCGTCCTTAAACAAATACCGTCCGGCCCAATGGGACCTGATCCGCAACAACCATATCGGCTATATTTTCCAGAACTACTACCTGCTGCCGCAGGAAACCGTTCATGACAACATCGCCATGAGCCTGAAAATGAAAGGTATGACAGACAAACAAGACATCGAAAAGCGCATCAATATGCTTTTGAAACTCATCGGCCTACCGCAGTACAAGGACCGGAAAGCCAACCAACTCTCCGGCGGTCAACAACAAAGAATCGCCATCGCCCGCGCCTTGTCCAAAGACCCGAACATCATCATCGCCGATGAGCCCACCGGCAACCTGGACCGTAAGAACACCCTGACAATCATGAACATCCTGAAACAGATCTCCAAAGAAAAACTCATCATCATGGTCACCCACGAAGAAACCCTGGCCCAGCATTACGCCGACCAGATCATCCGCTTGAAAGACGGTACCATATCCGATTCGAAAGCAGACATCAACACCGGTAAACTCGATACGACCACAGAAACCGATATCTTCCTGGGCGACCTTGAACAAATCGAGACCAGTACCGGCAAGGACCATGCGATCAAACTATACACCGATGATTCCAACCAGAAACCACTCAACGCCCGACTTATCATCCAGAACAATACCCTGTACCTCGATCTCGGCGAACATAACTTCAGAAACATCAACCTCGTCAAACCCGATAGCGATACAAAAATCCATATGAAAAAACGGGCCGAGATCGCCGAGGAGGAACAAACCCTACCAACCATAGACTATCCGTCGATCGACACGGAGCAAACAAAGAAGAAAGCTTCCGTCATCTCAGCCAGACATAGTTTGAACCTGGCCTTATCCAAACTACGTAAAACAACGAAATTCGGTAAGCTCATCTACTTCGGTTTCGCTTTCTCCGCCGCGATTTTCGCTTTGGCGATCGCGATGTTCTCAAATGTGTTCTTCTTCGACGATGTCGATTTCCTTACCTTGCCTCCGTATGCCTTCGAAGTGGAGGTGGACGACAACCTTGATGACATCGAGGCCTTGAGACAAAGCGGAAATTTCACTACCTACATGGCCAGACGCGGCCATGGTGGCGTCCTGCTCAACCTTCCGCGCTTCTACAATGTCGGAGGCATGACCAACATGCACCAACAAATCCTGCCGCTTGCACTCGTGGATGCATCCGATGTGATATTGGGGGATTATCCCACAGAAAAAACGGACATGCTCATCACCAGAACCATGGCCGAGGACATGCTGAACAACTACGACTTCAGACAACTCGGCATCACTGACATCGAAGCTTTCCTGAAACTCACCTATTCCCGTTTCGGCGTCGAACACCGCATCACCGGCATCGTCGACATACCCTCACGGACCATGTTCCTCGACGAGGCGATGCTCTATTCGGTATTGACACCCGAAGGGTACCGCGCGTATGAACTCTTCGAATCGATAGAAACCGTACAAGGCGATCTGCCTGCAGATACATACGATATCCTCGTTCCCGATCCCGGCGAACCCTTCAGCCCGTTTTCTCTCGAGCTGACGGAAAATCACACATTCAATGCCGTCGGAACTTTCGACCCGGAGGCACATCCCTATCTCAGCGATCAAACCATCGTCTTCCAGCTTGACGGTTTGAAGACATACTATTACGAATACAGTCTTTCTTCCGACACGAAAATCCTTTATTTCACCGAAAACAAGGAAGCAGCCGACACCTATCTTGAAAACGGCGGCTACACCTTCATCAATACCTACGAACGTGACCGCGACCAGGAACAGGCCATGCGCCTGCGTACCTTCAGCGGACTACTCGTATTCACCGTCATCGCCATGGGCGGTTCGGCCGCGGCTTACTATTTCATCATCCGTTCCTCGATGCTCAAACGCATCTACGAAATCGGTGTCTACCGCGCCATCGGCGTCAGAAGAAGCGACGTGATCAAAATTTTCACCATCGAGATTCTCATCATGACCACGCTCACCTCGCTTATCGGCTATAGCCTCATGCGCTACGCGCTCGGCTATATCGACAACATCACCGGCGAGTTCGCCCAGATCTTCAACCTGTCCATCATCACCTTCATCAGCGGTGTCATCCTGATCTATGCGATCAATCTGCTCTTCGGTCTTTTGCCGCTATTCAACCTGCTAAGAAGAACCCCGGCGCAGATCCTTACCACCTATGACCTTTAAAAAATCATCTCCCCTTTTCCGGGAGATGATTTTCATCTAGTCTTATCAAGAGATTCAAAGCTTGTTACAACGGGCGACATACGCTTCGATATCGTACTTGCGTTTCAGACCCTTGTCGTTCATATACCGCAGTTTACCGAAAACCGGCCGCTCCATCCAGCCCTGGTCGTGCCGGCCGAAACACCAGGCCACCGACGCATAGGAAACCGGATCCCTGCCGTCGAGAAAATAGGCGTTGTTCAACGTAAGGATCGTCTCATACGCTTCCCGGTGGGTTTTAGACCATTCGATGATCTTCTTGCCCCAATACATGCGCATGGTGTTGTGCATATAACCGGTCTTGACCATCTCCTTCATCGCCGCATTGAAATAAGGGTCGTGCGTCGCAAACGCGAGATAATCGGTTTTGGTATACACGTAGTCCCGTCGGTCCTCTGCGTGGTCACGCATCGTTTTGAGCGCCCACGCTGGCGCCATGGTCTCGAAACGGTCGTAACCCTCGGCGTGATAGGTGAAATTATGGGCGAGCTCCCGGCGGATGAGAAGTTGTTCCAGGTAGGCTTCGGCGGCCTTTGCGGGAATGCTGCCGCTATCCAGCAGCCACCGGACATCGGCATACATCTTGCGCGGCGAGATGTGGCCGAAATGGAGATAGGCGCTCATCTTCGAGGTGATATCCTTCGCAGGATCACCACTCGCATCATAGCGCATCAGGCCATGCTTCAGGTAGCTTTCCCACTGTTCATGGGCTGCCTTTTGACCGCCTTTGAACGAACCGACGGGCTTTATCGCCGTGTCGATGTCCATGGCTTCAAAAAACGCATCGCCGCTTCCATCGAGGTAGGCGGACGCGTTTGTGGTGCGGTTCTCTATCGGCGCCGGCGTTTCATCAAACAAATACGCATCGACTTGCCGTAACAGTTTCGGCCGGATGGTCCGTGCGGCAAACTCGACCTTTTCACTTGCAGCCTTTACGGGTATAATGAGGTTGGTGGTCACCTCGTAGACCGGGATGTCCATGGCACTTGCTTTTTGATAGACGTCGCTTTTGATGGTTCTTAGAAAATCGAGATAGGCCGGTTCGGTGAAAAGTGCCGCAGCCACTTTTAGGTCATTTTCCAGCACTTCCACAAACGATCCCTGCTTCACCTCAAAACCGATCCCGCATGCTTCTAAGGACGCTTTGACATCCTTAAGGCCTTCATATAAAAAGGTGAAATGGCGCAAGTTGGCATCCTTGAAACCGGCATCGAGAACAAAAAGCACTTTTACCGGCAGCCCGAGGCGATTGGCTTTGTCGACAGCCGCCATCAACGCAGGATTGTGCGCAGTTCTTTGCGCCGCTTGCATCCAGTAAAGGACATGGCTACCTTCTATCTTGTCCACATGATTATTGATTTTTTCGATTAGACGTTTCATCATATCATTCCTTTTCGAGGAGAGAGACCATGATCGATCATCTCTATATTGAAAATTACCGTGCATTCAAATCAGAAGACGTGGTTCTGGGAAATCACACCATGTTCATCGGGACCAACAGTTCGGGAAAAACCACCATCCTCAAGGCCTTGGATGCCTTTTTCAACCATGCCTTCGAACGGGCGAACATCCGCAATAAAAGCAAGGATTTCATCATCGAGCTCATCATCGACAACAAGCAATATAAAAAAAGCTTCTCTCCACCCCATTATACGTTAAATTATGAAAAATGTGCGGGGAATTTCGATGATTTAAGACTGTATCGCTATCTGTACATGCCCAAACCACCCTATCCACTTTCCTATCTGCATAATCAACTACTTTCGTTATCGTCTGAACCAGAAAGAACAAGAGACTCACTAAGCGTTCAAGCGCCACTGGTATTGGAAAAACAACACGTGGAATACGCTTTCGAATCCGATGAACGCATCAGAAAAGCAGACAGGAAACAACAACGTATGGCTTTACTGGAAAAATACGGACCACAAAAACTACTATTGGGTGTGGATGAAATCGAGCAAAGCTTCCTGCTACATGACATGGACGCACTGATAGCATCTAGTCATCAGGTGTTTTTCGTCTCGAAACGCAAAAACTTCATCAACGCTTTTACCCATACAATCCATCCGCTTTACAAAAGCGATGTCCAAAAGGAAATCGACACCGTAACCAAACCCCTGAGCCAAAGCAAGCAAAGACCTTTCCTGTTGGTGGAAGGCAAGTACGACGTCGCCTGGTTCGAAGGTGCCTTGCGGCATTTGAACAAGGACAAGGCATACCGTGTCCTTCCCTGCGGCGGTTTCGGCAACATTCCTTTTGTCAAGGAACAACTCGACAAGGCAGGGTATCGCAGCCTGATCGTCACCGACGGTGATGTTAAACTCGAGCAGGCCTACCGCTTGAAAAAAGATATCGTCGAACTGTACGCCAACCCGGCATTCCTGAAACGCTACCTGCATGATCACATCGACAGTGTCCCGCAGACGAAACAGACCTTCATCCGCGCATTGAAAGCACCTCAAAGCGCCATGAAAAGCATCCTTGCCTCGCACGCGCTCAATCACATGAAACCAGAAAACCCACTCGTCGGTGAACTGAAGACAATTCTCGACCATTATGAAAATCGCTGAGCGTTCACCTGTGAAAGTCCTTTATTATTTCGTCCGGATATCGTATAATACTAGTTAATAAGGAGGTTATGCCATGAAATTTTATATCAAGCCCTCACATTTCGCGAAGAAAAGCAGTTTCACCGTTCGCGATGACAGCAAAAACCGCCTTTTTAAAGTAAAGGGGAAGTTTCTTTTCGGTTTGAGGTCCTTAAGAATTTCCGATATGAACAACCAATGTCTCTACATTACGAGACGTCGCTTCAAACCGGCAACATTCAAGTACTATACCATTGAAAACGAACAAGGGGAAATCGTGGCACGCATCAGGCGCACCTACGGTTTCCTACGTCCGAAATTCACGCTGATGATCGATGATAAGACCTTGGAAATCAAGGGATCGCTTTATCAACACAATTTCTCGGTTGCCGATGATTTCAACACCCTGGCAAGCATGAGCAAGAAGGTTTTTCCGACCGGCGATGCGTTCGAAATCGAAGTGCAGACGGAAAAACATCCGCTCCTCCATCTTTTCATGATGATAACGGTGGATCAATTCCTCCATGAACGAAAAAAACTCGGCCAGTAGCTGCATGATCTGCGGGGGAGAGACCTCTCCCCTTTTTGATGAGAAAATCAAAGTCGTCTACGACGTCTGCACCGTCTGCGGCTTTACCTACAAACAACCCCGTTTCCATCCCACGCCGGAACAAGAGAAGACCTTGTATGATTTCCATGACAACTCCATGGAAAACGCCGGGTACGTGACGATGCTCAAGACGTTTCTGGACCATGCGGTTCTACCCTATATCCAATCGGGAGACGCGCTCGATTTCGGTTCCGGACCCGGTCCGGTGCTTCATGAACTCACGAAACGTGCCGGCTTTCATGCCGAGCACTATGATCCTTTCTACCATCCGCAATCAGACTACGAAAACAAGACCTACGATCTGATCACTGCCACCGAAGTCTTCGAACACTTATCGCAACCGCTCAAGACGATGTCGAAACTCTCAGGCCTTTTGAAACCGGGCGGCTATCTGGCGATCTCGACCAGTTTAAGACCCGAGGACGATCAGGCGTTTCTCACCTGGTGGTACCGGCGGGACGAGACCCATATCGGTTTTTTCACGCCGAAAGCCTTAGCCCATCTCATCAGGGATGTACCGCTAAAACGCGTCTACACGAACCATAAAAACCACTTCACTTTCAAAAAGGAATGATAGCATGAAAATCTATGTCGGTTATGACAATTTCAAACAATACCTGCAAGAACATCTTCCCGAAGACATCCAGGTCGTCGAAACCAAACAAGAAGCGAACTGGCTTGTTGACGGTTCGTTCGAGGCAGGTGATTATCACGCCGATCTCCAAGGCGTCATCATCCCTTTCACCGGCCATAACGGCATCGATGTCGCCGCGATGCAAAAACATGATCTCGTGTTGTTCAACACCACCGTCCATGCGGTCTATGTGGCCGAAATGGCGCTCAGGCTAACCCTGGGTCTACTTGGAAACCTGCCGAACTATCATGCGAACATGAAAAACTGCGATTGGTCGGACCGGGTCCTCGGTGAACAAAAACGCATCCCCTGGGTGTCGCTCATCGACAAGAAAGTCGGCATCTACGGCTACGGGCGCATCGGCAGACACACCAAGGCCTTGCTCGAACCGTTCACAAAACAGATCTACACCATCGATCGCGGCAAGGATTACGGCGATGTAACCTTGGTGGANGATCTGAAGACCCTGGCAAAGAAGACCGAAATCCTCATCGTCGCCGCACCGCTCAATCCGACCACGGAAGGTGCCATCGACGCTACGATACTCACACACATGCAGGACAAGTACCTCATCAATGTCGGCCGCGGGCCGATCATCGAGGAAAAAGCCTTATACGAAGCACTCAAGAACCATGTCCTGGCCGGCTTCGCCTCGGATGTCTGGTACACCTATCCGACCAAAGAAAAACCCGCTACCCCACCGTCGAACCATCCAATCCACACCTTTGACAACGTCGTCATGACCCCGCACTGCGGCGGCCATGCGGTCGAATCCAAGGCGAAGATGGAAGAAGACGTCTTCAACCGGGTATTGAAAGTCGCCGCCGGCGATCTTACGGGGGCGCTCGATCTCAACAAACTGAAATAAACGTCAGCCGTGACGTTTGTTTTTGTTTCGGTATGTTAAAATAGGCTCAGGTGGTAAAGATGAAAAAGACCTACGACGAAAGACAGACCCTGTTTTCCCGCGTGCGTTTGGAAAAAGGGACCGTACCATACGATACATTCTACAAAACCCATCCCGAATACCGGGAAAAAGACGACGCCGTACGCGGTTTTTCCATGCGGATGCTGTATGATGCCATCAAGGCCGAACCCGATATCAAAGCCAAAGTGCTGCCGCTTTTTGAAAACATCGAGACATTCATCGACCACTACCACGACCTTGAAGCGAAAACCCCGGTCAACACCGTTAGAACAAAACTACCGAACATGTTCAAAGAAAATCTTTCGCATCTGCTTAAAAGCTTCGGTGCCCCTGAGATGGGGATAGTCACCCTTAAGGAAAGCCATTTCTACAAAGCTTTCGGACGGCATACCAAAGCGCATGGTCCCGAAGAGACTTACGGAACACCTATCAGAAACGATTTTAAAACCGCCATCGTCTTTATCGTCCCGATGGATATGACCTATATCCGGCGGGCGCCCGATATCGAAGAAATGATCGAAACTCTCAGTGCCTACCAGAAAGTCGCCGAAATCGGAGCCAGGACGAGTCTTTATCTCCGTAAGCTCGGTTATGACGCCCGGTTTGAAAGTGTGGCATATGCGACCGTGCCACTCGTGCCGCTCGCATACGACGCGGGTCTCGGTGACATCGGCATGACCAATCATCTCGTGAACAAGACCTACGGCAACGCCATCAGACTCGGCGCCGTCTTGACTGACCTCACCTTACCGGCAGACCACCCGGTCGATTTCGGCCTCGAACTGTTCTGTGACCGCTGCGCCTTATGCCTCATCAACTGTCCGATGCAATCGATCAAACACAAAAAAAGAATGGTAAATGGGCGCCGGTTCTATCACTTCGATGAACACAGCTGTTTCAAACTCTGGAAAAACACCGGCACGGATTGTGGCGTGTGTCTTCAAAGCTGTCCTTTTTCCTATCAGATCGACCCCAAGACCGTCGACTGGATGAAAAACGACCGCGAAAAAATCGATGCCGTCATTAAAACACACATCGAAACCCACGGCAGACGCCCCCGCATCAAAACCCCTTTGCCGGTTGTGAAAGGAGCATCCCGATGAAAGAAGCACTGCTTGATATTCATGGCTATGTGGAAAGCGACGCGATCAAGGAAATCGAGAAAACCATCGCCGCTTTGGATGATGACATCAAACTTCTGAGGATCATCCACGGCCATAACGAGGGACACGTATTGAAAAACATGATCGCGCATCCGCATAAAGTGCGTTCAAAACGCATCAAACGCCGCCGTTACACCAAAAATCCCGGGGAAACCCTATTGGAGTTGTATTGAAATGATAAAAACGAAAATTCTTGTNTTGCTGGGNTCGGGGTTCATCATCGCCGGTGCGAGTTCACTGGTGGCTTATTTCTACGAACCTCTGAGATTCGTGCTGTTTTTGTTTGCGTTATTCACCCTGATGGTAAGTATGATCGGCGCCCAACTCACCTACGCCTTTCACGTGGTCCGCAAAAGCACGGATTTGAAACGTAGGGGATACATGGCTTGTCCGCATTGCGGTAAGGCCGTTTTGATCGAAGAAACCACCTGTCCGCACTGCGAAAAAAACATCTAAGGTCACACTGCCTAACAAGGGCAGTGTTTTTTTTATGGAAACATCGAAAAAACCTGTAATACTTTTTTTGTAATTCAGGGTTTAAAAGCGCTCTATCTTTGATATAATGATATAGGAGAGAAAGCGCTTTTATTTTTTTATACTGGAGTGATACCATGTACAAAATCACCGAAAAGAAAGTATTGAACAAAGACATCGATTTCATGACCATCGAAGCCCCGTTGGTCGCTAAAAACGCCAAACCTGGACATTTCATCATCCTGCGCGTCGATGAGGACGGTGAAAGAATCCCGTTGACCATCGCCGACATTAAAGGCGATCAGGTCGATATCATCTATCAGAAGATGGGCTATTCGACGCAGTTGCTCGGGACAAAGGAAAAAGGCGATACGATTTCGGATTTTGTCGGTCCCCTTGGTCAGGCCGCACACATCAAAGACAAAAAGCATGTCGTCGGTGTGGCCGGCGGTGTCGGCGCCGCCCCGATTCTACCGCAGCTGAGGGCCTATAAGGAACAAGGCACCAAAGTGACCCTCATCCTCGGTGCGAGAAACAAGGACTACCTGATTTTGAAAGATACGTTCGAATCCCTGTGCGACAAGGTCATCTATACGACGGATGACGGCTCATACGGAGAAAAAGGTCTTGTGACCGCACCGCTGGAAGACATCCTGAAAACCGATGATACGATCGATCACGTCATCGCCATCGGACCGGTCATCATGATGAAATTCGTAGCGAAAATGGCAACGGCGCATAAAAGAAGTGTTGATGTATCGCTGAATCCGATCATGATCGATGGGACCGGCATGTGCGGCAACTGCCGGGTCGAAATCGGTGGTAAAACCTATTTCGCCTGTATCGACGGACCGGATTTTCCCGGAGAAGCCGTCGATTACGATGGTTTGATGAAACGTCAGAACTACTATAAAGACAAAGAACATGAATGTTATATGAGGTTGGATAATCATGGCAGCTAAACGACCAAGAACGCAGATGAGCGAACAGGATGCTCACAAAAGAGTCACGAACTTTCTCGAAGTGGCGCTCGGTTATACCCTTGAAGAGGCCAAACTGGAAGCGACGCGCTGCATCGATTGCAAAAATCCGCGCTGTGTCACGGAATGCCCGGTCGGGGTCGACATCCCCAGGTTCATCAAACAACTGGAAGCAGAAGACCTTGACGGCGCTTTTGACACGATCTACAACGACAACATCCTGCCGGCGATCTGTGGGCGTGTCTGTCCACAGGAAAGCCAGTGCGAAGGCGCCTGTATCCTCGGCATCAAGGGTGAGCCCGTATCCATCGGTGCGCTTGAACGTTTTATCGGCGACCATGGCATGAACAACAATCTGGCGGATATAACGGTGCCTGAGGAAAAACCTCAGCGCGTCGCCGTGGTCGGTAGTGGCCCGGCGGGCCTTGCCAACGCCGCCTCCTTACGGAAAAAAGGCTATAAGGTCACGGTTTTTGAAGCCTTGCACGCCTACGGCGGTGTCCTCAACTACGGCATCCCCGATTTCCGCCTGCCCAAGGACATTGTCAAAAAGGAAATCGAAAATCTGAAAGAGATGGGCGTCAAGTTCGTCAAAAACGCCATCATCGGAAAAAGCATCACCATCGAACAATTGAAGGAAGACGGGTATGAAGCCATCTTCATCGGCAGTGGCGCCGGTTTGCCGAGCGGTCTTGGCATCCCTGGTGAAAACTATAACGGTGTCTACTTCGCCAATGAGTTTCTCACCCGTGTCAATCTCATGCGTTCACGCAACTTCCCTCAAG
>SL_3KL_010_SEDDRAFT_10001290_pt1 | contig 22570 bp, 13 predicted proteins | sample SodLakKL_010_SED_2_FD_10381 | JGI IMG/M metagenome (IMG submission 10381) | reverse complement strand
TTCTGGTATCTTCTAATTGTTCGGTCAATGACCTTGTGCCGGTGCTTCTGTTTTCCATTTCGATTCAAATGTAATTGATTTTTTTGAAACGGCGGCTTTGCAGGTAAAGCGCATGTTCATTCGTGCATTTTGTACCCTTGATAACGTGAGATGATTGTCGATGATCGATTGTCAATTGATCATAATTGATAATTGATCATCAAGCATCGACAACCGTCCAAAGCCGTAATAATGTTGATTTTGTATTATTTCCAAAGACATTTTCATATTGATACATTGATATATTGATAAATTGTTACATTTTCACATTGTCAACGGTTTTTGTATATACATTGAAAAGTATGGATTCAATTAAATATTTCGTACTTTAGCCCGTTAATAACTAGGTTAACAGGGTAATACAAAGCGGTTAACGCAAGCAGCATATATGGACAAAGAAAACGAACGCACAGGTAGAGTGGCGCAGGTAATAGGGCCTGTTGTTGATGTGATTTTTGAGGGCCGGAAAAGTTTGCCGGAGATCTATGAAGCCCTTGAGGTTTATAATGACCAGGGGCACAGGATCATTCTGGAATGCCAGCAACATTTGGGAGAAGACACCATTCGCAGTATTGCCATGGATGGAACAGACGGCATTTCCCGCGGGATGCCGGTTTATCCGAAAGGTGGCCCCATCACCATGCCGACAGGAGCGGAAGTACGTGGCCGTTTGTTTAATGTGATTGGTGAAACCATTGATGGGCTGGGGCCTGTTAAAACAGATAAGCGGTATGACATCCATAGCGAGCCTCCCAAATATGATGAGCTGAAAACCGGGGATGAGATTTTGCTGACCGGTATAAAAGTGATAGACTTGTTGATGCCCTACCCAAAAGGCGGAAAAATTGGTTTGTTCGGTGGTGCCGGTGTTGGCAAGACCATTTTGATCATGGAGCTCATCAACAACATTGCCAAAAGCTACAAGGGTAAAAGTGTATTTGCCGGAGTTGGTGAGCGTACCAGGGAGGGAAATGACCTGCTTAGGGAGATGATAGAGTCGGGCGTAATCAATTACGGAGAGGCATTCAGGGAAGCCCTGAAGGAGGGGAAGTGGGACCTGTCGCTGGTTGACAGGGAGGCTCTTGCCACCTCACACGCCACATTGGTATTCGGCCAAATGAACGAGCCTCCGGGGGCACGTGCACGAGTTGCTTTGTCGGGTCTGGCTTTGGCAGAGTACTTTCGCGACGGCGATCGGGAAGAAGAGGAAGGCAATGACATTCTATTCTTTATTGACAATATTTTTCGTTTTACCCAAGCCGGCTCAGAAGTGTCGGCCCTGTTGGGCCGCATGCCATCAGCTGTGGGGTATCAGCCAACACTGGCAACAGAAATGGGGCTTTTGCAGGAAAGGATCACCTCCACCAGGAGGGGATCAATCACGTCTGTTCAGGCCATATATGTGCCTGCCGATGACCTTACTGATCCGGCCCCTGCTACCACATTTGCCCATCTTGATGCTACTACCGTGCTCAGCAGAAAAATATTTGAGCTTGGCATATATCCTTCAGTCGACCCCCTGGATTCCACTTCGCGACTATTGTCGCCCGACATAGTGGGAGAAGAGCATTACCGTGTTGCGCGGGAGGTGAAAAGAATATTGCAACGATACAAGGAGTTGCAGGACATTATTGCCATTCTGGGTCTGGAAGAACTATCAGAAGAAGACCAGTTGATTGTAAAGAGAGCACGCAAGGTACAACGGTTTCTCAGTCAGCCTTTTTTTGTGGCGGAGCAATATACCGGCCTGAAGGGGGCATTTGTTTCGCTTGAAGAAACCATTAAAGGATTTTCTCTGATTCTTAGCGGAGAAATGGATCAATATTCAGAAACAGCGTTTAACCTGGCCGGCAACATTGAAGAGGTCAGGGCAAGGGGGGAGCAGCAGTTGCAGAACAATCAAAAGCTCACAAAACAAGATGCATCTAAAGGTAATTAGCCCCAACGAGATCCTTTACCAGGGAGAGGTCAGCCTGGTGCAGATGCCGGGCAAAATGGGCTCCTTTGAGGTGCTCGTGAATCATGCCCCCATTGTTGCACTGCTGGACCCGGGCCGGATAAAAATTATCGACAATCAGCGGAATTTGGTCTTTCTTACCATTCCGGCGGGTGTGGTGCACGTCAGGAACAACACAATCACCATCATTACCGAGAGAGAATAAACAAAACAACTTGCTTTTTTCGTATCTTTACAGAAAAAACGAATGTCAAAGAAAAGGTGGGTGCTCAGGGATGAAGCACACGATGAAGTTGTTGAGAAGCTTTCCACCACCCTTAAAATTGACCCCATCCTTGCCCGTTTGCTGGCACAGCGAGGCATTACCAGCTACGGGGAGGCCAAGGATTTTTTCCGACCTTCTCTCGATGCCTTGCATGATCCATTCTTGTTAAAAGACATGGATGTTGCCATTGATCGAATTGAACAGGCATTGGAGCAGGGGGAAAGGATACTGGTTTATGGCGACTATGATGTGGATGGCACCACAGCAGTAGCTTTGGTGTATGAGTTTCTCAGCGAATTTCACCAAAATATCGATTATTATATACCGGACCGTTACAAGGAAGGTTATGGTATTTCCTATGAAAGCATAGACTATGCCGGGAAAAGCGATGTCGGGCTGATCATATCGCTGGATTGTGGGATCAAGGCACACAAGCAGATTCATTATGCCATTGAAAGGGGCATTGACTTTATTGTGATAGATCACCACAGGCCGGGAGATGAGCCTTTGACTGCCACAGCGGTGGTAGACCCAAAGCAACCTGATTGTTTTTATCCTTACAAGGAGCTGTCGGGATGCGGGCTCGGCTTCAAACTGGCACAGGCTTTTTATCAAAAAAAGAAGCTTCCTTTTGAAAGGCTGGAAAAGTTATTAGACCTTGTTGTTGTTAGCATTGCTGCTGATGTGGTGCCCATTACGGGTGAAAACAGGGTGTTGGCCTACTATGGTCTGAAAAGGTTGAATCTGAAGCCCCGCGCCGGCCTGGAGTCAATCCTGTTCTACAGCAATGTGTTCCGCAAAGCCCGCCCCGACGGTATATCCACCTTCACCCGCGAAATAGGAGTCAGCGACCTTATGTTTATGATCGGGCCAAAGATCAATGCTGCCGGCCGCATTGAAAACGGGAAAAAAGCAGTGGATCTGTTGGTTTGCCAAAAAATGGGAGAAACCCACGAACTCACCATTGATATCAATGACCATAACACGGAACGACGCAGCCTGGATACCGATATCACCAGGCAGGCCATGGAACTCATTGCCCGAAACCCGGAACTGAACAAAAACAAAGCTACCGTTCTTTTTGACCCCGACTGGCACAAAGGGGTCATTGGTATTGTGGCTTCGCGGCTCATTGAAACCTATTACCGGCCAACAATCATCTTTACCGAATCCAATAATCTGATTACAGGGTCGGCCCGATCCGTGAAGGATTTCGACATTTACGATGCCATCGATGCCTGCAGCGACCTGCTGGAGCATTTTGGCGGACACAAATATGCAGCAGGTCTGAGCCTGAAACCTGAAAAACTGGATGCCTTTATTGAGAAGTTCACGCAGGTGGTAGAAGAAACCATCACAGAAGATATGTTGATCCCGCAAATTGAAATACATGCTGAAATAAACCTTAACAACATTGAGGGAAAGTTTTTTCGTGTGCTGAAGCAATTTGCACCCTTTGGACCCGGTAACCCCAACCCCGTATTTGTTTCCCGCAACTGTATTGCGCAAGGCAATGCCAGGGTGGTTGGCAATAAGCATCTTAAATTTAAAGCTGTCCAGCCAACTGTTTCAGCAACAGACTTACCCGCCATTGCGTTTCAACAAGGACATCACTTAAAGGAAATGATATCCCGCAAAAGCTTTGATATTGCCTATCAGATTGAGGAAAATGAATGGAATGGGAAAGTCAGTTTGCAGCTCAACATAAAAGACATCAGGTTTAACGATTGATATCATTTGGAAATGAGTGCCGGGAATCCGTTACTTTCGGCCAAAGTCGGCCGGAATCTCTCCCCATGCCTCTGTTTCCCACTTCAACACCGGGATATCCACCCGGTTTTCACGAAGCCATTTTTCAGCCCTGCTGATGAGGTTAAACAATTCGAGGTTGTGTGGTCCGGGTTGCACTTTTGTTTTTGCCTTTCTGTTACGCACCCAGATCATTGCCGTATGGGAATCAGTATATATGGGGCGATGCAGGTTGTGCTTCTTGCACCAGGCCAGGCCATGCACGATGGCAAGAAATTCGCCGATATTGTTTGACCCACCGGCATAAGGGCCCTTTCTGAAAAACTCAGCACCACTTTTGGTATCTACACCGCGATATTCCATTAGTTCGGTTTTGCTGCTACATGCAGCATCAACCGATATGGAATCCTGAATGGGCTCTCCAATGGCCCTTCTTTGCGCGGCACTAAGTTTGCTCTGCCTCTTGTCTTTTCCCATGTAGTCGGCATAGTTGCCTTCAAAAGCTTTCCAAGCCATCTCCTCAGAAGGGAATGATTTATAAATGGCACCCTGGTATCCTTCAACAGCTTTTTTGCAATCATTCCAGTTGTCGAAAACACCCGTTTCGTTGCCTCTCCATACAGTATAGAATTTTTTTCCGGGCATTTGCAAGATTGATTGTACAGATTATGAAAAATAATTTGGAGTTTTTTTTGATACGCATCAATAAAATGCATCCCATCCCTGGGCGGCAAGTTTAAGCTGCTGGCCGGAGATAGTTACCAGGTTGGCACCCATACCGGCCTCCGTAATATGTCCAATGGGATGAATGCCGGCCAGACCTTTCAATTTTTCATAATCTTTCTGATCTATACAAAACAGGAGCTCATAATCTTCTCCTCCGCTTAGTGCACAGGTCGTGGGATCAATGTTGAACTCGTGGGCAGTTATGGCCATACGCTGGTCAACAGGGATTTTTTCTTCATAAATGGTTGCACCTACGCCGGATTTTTTGCAAATATGACGTATTTCTGATGCGAGTCCGTCGGATATGTCAATCATTGCTGTGGGTTGAACACCGGCTTTTTCCAGTAAGTCAATGATGTCGGCCCTGGGTTCGGGTTTCAATTGCCGTTCAACCACATAGGCATATTGGCTTATATCCGGCTGCATTTCCGGGTTTGCTTTGAAAACCTGCTTTTCCCGTTGTAAAACCAGCTGGCCGCAATATGCGGCACCCAGGTCTCCGCTTACAAAAAGGAGGTCGCCGGGTTTGGCCCCAGACCGGTATGCCACTTTATTTTTCCCGGCTTCACCTGTGGCAGTAATGCTGATGAACAAGCCCGCTTGACTTGTTGTGGTATCACCTCCAACCATGTCCGCTTTATACTTCTCGCAGGCGAGCAACATACCGGCATAAAGTTCTTCCAGAGCTTCCACCGAATACTTTTTTGAAACAGCCAATCCAACCATAACCTGCCTGGGTCTGGCGTTCATCGCATAAATATCTGAAAGGTTTACGGCAATGGACTTGTATCCAAGATGTTTTAAGGGTGTATAAACCATGTCGAAATGTACCCCTTCAACCAGCAGGTCTTTCGTAAGGATTGTCAGTGTGTTGCCGTTATCAATCACGGCAGCATCGTCACCAACACCCATCAAGGTGTTTGGGTGAAAGTGTTTTATGTTTTTTGTCAGATGGTCAATCAGGCCAAATTCGCCCAATGTGGAAATGTTGGTTGTTTTGGGCTTGTTTTCTTCCTGTTCATTCATATATTTTGGTTTTGAAGAGGTCACAAAGCAGTTCATTTGTTTTTGTGCTGCACCACTACGCTTTCATTATGAAGAAGTTGCATCAGCTTGTTCACAAAAGAAATATTGAGTCCCAGTGTTTTTGCCTTTTCCTCTCTGTCACGGAAAAGGTCTTCTTGCCGTGTGGGTTGCACAACGCTTTTGCCCAGTTTTTTTTTCAGTTTACCCACTTCTACTGACAGTGCAAATCTTTTGGCCAACAGTTCAAGCAATTGATAATCGTGCTCATCAATATGGAGCCGGATGGTCTGAAGGGTATTTTCATCAGCGTCCATTTCTTTCATTGTGTTTATTTCGTCGATGAGCTGATTAAAGAGGGTAGGGGTAATTTGCTGCAGGGGGTCTGTAAGGGCTTTTTCCGGCTGATGATGGGTTTCAATCATTAAGCCATTCATTTTTAACGCCATCGCTTGTATGGCGACCTGTCTTATGAGTGTTTTGTCTCCGGCAATATGGCTGGGGTCACATATAACGGGCAATCCTGGTATTTCTTTGCTCAATTGCAGGGGGATATTCCACAAGGGGATGTTGCGGTAAACACTTTTCAGATGTGTATGGAAACCCCTGTGAACGGCAATTATTTTGTTTGTACCCGCCATGACGATTCTTTCAATGGCACCCATCCAAAGTCGAAAATCCGGGGAAACGGGGTTTTTGATCATGACAGGCAATCCGGTTCCTTGTATGGCGTTTGCGATTTCCTGCACCATAAAAGGGTTAACGGTAGTTCTGGCACCAAGCCAGATGAGCTCGATATTGTGTTTTAAACATAGCTCTACATGTTTGGGTCTGGCAACTTCAACAGCCATTGGCAGGCCTGTGGACTTTCTTATTTGATCCAGCCATGGCAATGCTTTGGCTCCGGCTCCTTCAAACTGTCCCGGACGAGATCGCGGTTTCCAAATGCCGGCGCGAACAATGATCTTTTTGCCGGTGGCCGCCAATCCCTGTATAGTTTCGGTCAGCTGATCGCGGCTCTCAACGCTGCATGGACCTGCAACAAGAAGCAAGCCCTTTTCCATCGGCAACCATTGATGAACCGGCTCCGGTTGTATGTCGGCTATTGCAGGCATTGGGTGTTTTTTGCAAAGGTAGCAAAAAAGACGTTCGAAGAGGTGCACCACCATTTTCAGGTAACACGGATAAAAAATATTACGTACATTTGCTTTGGTTGTTTTTGGGTTTTTTTATGGAAATACAGCACATCGTTTCGAAGTTGGCTCAATACCGCAGGGACGGGAAAAGGATGTTTGCCACATCCAGTTTCCAGACCCAAAGCGTGGTGTTTTTGCACGTATTAAGTCGCATAGATAAAACCATTCCGGTGTATTTTGTCAACACCGGTTTCCATTTTCCCGAAACCCTTGTTTACAAAGACCTGATATCACAAAAACTGGGCATACATGTAATCAGCCTGTTTCCTCCTGTGCCCAAAAGCATGCAGACACGGTTTTCGGGTGATCTGATGTTTACCTATGACCCGGATTATTGTTGCTATCTCAACAAGGTGCAACCCATAGAGGGTATTCTCGGGCAATACGATGTTTGGATAAATGGTATTCGTGCAGAGCAGAATCAATACCGGAAGCACTTTCGTGAAGAAGTGCAGACGAAACAGCATATCATCAGGTATCATCCATTATTGAAATGGACAGGCAAGGAGATGCAGCGGTATATCTCCGCTTATCAGCTTCCGGTTCATCCTTTGGAGGAGTGGGGTTACAAAAGTATTGGCTGTGAACCCTGCACAAGGCCGGTCAATGGTAGCAACGCCCGTGACGCAAGATGGACAGGGATGAAAAAAACGGAATGTGGATTGCACACGACGGGTATTTAACCTGGTATAACATTAAAAAAATGAACGTATTAATTACCGGTGGAGCAGGTTATATTGGCAATGAGCTTGTTTTTGAGCTGTTAAAAGACCCGTCTGTAAATCAAATCATCATTTATGATAACCTTAGCCGGAAGAACTACAATTTCTTTCTTGATAACAGGTACACTCCCGGAAATGTAAGCTTTATATGGGGTGAGTTGCTTGACTCACGGAAGCTTCGGCAAGTGCTGCAGAACATTGATGTGGTATATCATTTGGCAGCCAAAGTTTCAACACCGCTGGCCAGTGAAAACGCCCATTTGTATGAACAAATTAACCATTGGGGCACTGCAGAGCTGGTGTATGCAGTGGAAGAGAGCCCGGTGAAAAAGTTCATTTATGTGAGCACCACCTCTGTTTATGGTGCATCTGAAAAAATGACCGACATCAACACGCCACCTGACCCAAAAACGTTTTATGGAAGCAGTAAGCTTAGGGGCGAGGCGCATGTGGAGCGTTTAATGAACACACGTGATGTGTGGATAATTCGGGCTGGTAATGTATATGGGTACAGTCCGAGCGTTCGTTTTGACGCGGTGATCAACAGGTTTATGTTCGAGGCAAACTTTGTGGGCAGAATTCAGATTACCGGTAACGGCAAACAAAGGCGTGCTTTCATTCACATCGACAAGCTGGTGAACATGCTTGCCAACCTGTTGCGTCACGATCTTCCCTCGGGCATTTATAACTTCAGCGAACACAATCTATCCATTGAGTTTATTGCCGGTGTCATCAAAGAGATATTTCCATCGCTGGATATGATTTTTGTTAACCAGCACCTGGTTATGCGTGAAATTAAGCTGTTGCATGATGAACGCATCATGCCGCTGATGACTTTGCCTGACAAATCATTTAAAGAGGAACTGATGTCCTTTAAGGAGATGTTTTCATTTTCCTCCGGGCTGAACCAATGATCGTTTCATTATTGGAACATTCATTATCAGATCAATGTGAACCTGAGGCTAAATCCTCCGTGTGAGTTGGTATTGGGAAACTGGTTGGATACGAAAGGGTTGTTTACTGTTCGGTCGAAGAACATCCTGAAGTTAACACGGGGACTTATCTGGTATTCTGCAGATGTTCCAAGTCCTATGGATTGCTGGCCGGATGAAGGAACGTTGGTATCGCCAACGTCATCAAGAATTTTTCTGAGAACCGTTTTATTGTCCCTGATTGAGAGATCGAAGCGCAGCACGAGATCGCTTTCAATGCGCTGTCGTCGTCCGGCCTGTGTTATGTTAAACGCCAGGTTTTGGAAACGGTAGCCGGCTCCAATAACCACTTCACTGCTTTGATGATCTGTAACCTGGTTGTTGGCGAAGCTTAATGAGATATCCCTTGATCTTCGGTATTCAACCCTTGTCATGAGGTTGTTTCGCCAGGTTACGTCAATATTCAGGAGGGGGTTAAACTGCTCATTGATGGAAACTTGTCCGATCTCAAATTCCGGAATAAAGTTTTTGGAGGCACTTTCCCTGGCTGCCTGGTAGCCGTCTATTTCGCGATAGCGGATATCTGACTGGAAGTTTCCGATGGTAAAAGTACTTCTGTATCCGTGTCCGATGGTAAATGACTGGAACAAGCGCTGAAATGCAGGTATTCGTGATAATCCATCGTATGTTACCCGCCAGTTAGGCATGGGGATACGCAGGAACGGGCTTAGTGTACTTTCTGAAGGGTCTCTGCCTGAGTAAGCTGCGATGAATGCGGGGATTAACACATCCTGGGAGGTAGGGCCGTATCCCACCGGGAATCCGGTTGTATCGTTCATTTCGCCATCCCAGTTTGGGTTTTGGTATGCAAGCCTCATGGCGATTTCCAGCCTGTAGTCTTTGAAGTTTTCGAAATTTTCCGAGATATAGGTTCTGTCATCGAATGCTTCAAACGTTGTTCGAAGGGCAAAGAAGGAGATACTGAAGCTACCTTGCTCCATTGGGTTAAAAGAACCAAAGTTGCCAAGTGTGTCGGCTTTAAAGTATTCACTTTGGGTTCGGGAATGGTTTCTTTGTGCGGTTACTTCGATACGCATGTTACGGATAGGTTCAACCTGTGCCCTGCCGGTGAGGTTTTGTGCCTTGCTTTGGGTGAAAGGGATGTTGAGGTTGGGGTTGTCCGTAATCCAGCCTTCTCTGGCGGCCTGTTCACGTATATCGGCCTGGCTGCCAAAGATAAAGCCTGTACCCGGGGCCATCAGATTCCAGTCCTGTCCGAGAATGGAAGGAGTAGGAGTAAAGCCGGGCATATGTGTTCCTGATGTTTCGGTATAATTGATGGAGACAGTTCTCACCGCCATCAGCATACGCAGTGTTGTTTCCAGGAACATGCGCGCATAGTTTGGCCGTTCGACTTCTTCTTCCTCGTCTCTTCTTGGTGGCGGTTGAGGTCCCCTGCCTGGTTGCTGCCCGCCTCGCCCTCCGCCATGACGTTGGTTGATCTGCTGCAAAAAGCCTATTTTGTTGTAAAAGTTCACCATGTTTGCATTCACATTAAAGCGAATGCTTTGTGAGTTTTCGATGGTGTTGCCAAAGTCACGTGCTGCGAGTGGAGCGGCAATCCAATCGAAGTCGGCCATATAGCTGGTGTTGGCGTTGATAAAGTCAACCAGGGGCAATCGGTTTAAGGGCAGGTTATAAGTCAGGTTTGCCCTATGCGTATAGAAGGTTGTCCGTCCAAAATTTCTGATATTTTGCCAGATGGTATCCCGATTTGCCTGGTAATCTTCATCGTCTTTATGCATACGTCCGGCAGGTTCATCTATGCGTGCATTGGTGGTTGACTGAAACTCAAGCCTTAAAGCACGCGTGAGGTCAAACCGTATGTCGTACATACGGTCCCAGTCGAATGACTTCACATAGTTGGGTTCAATCAAAACGATACCAGTGCTTTTGGCCCGCATAAGCGACTCGGCATATCCGCGGTCCATATTTGTGCGGAAAGAAACCGAACGGGGCTTATAGTAAAAGTTGAACTCCCGGAGCAATCGGAAAAGGTTGTTCTGGAAAAGAGACACATTGGAGAAGGGTGTTATGTTTCTTGGCGTGGTGCTGTAATTGTAATTGATGCCACCCCTCCATCGTTGTTGCCTGTCAAATTCAATATCCACATTGCGGGCATACATTTCGGTATATGCGTAAGTAAAGTCGAAATTTGACGGGCTGTAGAACCTGTTTTGCCCACCCGATCCCATAAAAGACACATTGGTAAAATTGATGCTTTTTCTTCTCACCAGATCCTGCGCCAGTCTTCTCAGGGAGTCTCTCTCTGCAGTTGTTTCAAAGGCGGCGAGATCGTCTTCAAAGAAAATATCGGGGTTAAGGGGGTTATAGAGCGGATTGCTGATGGACTCAGAATAGCTGAAATGCATGGGGATGCGCATGTTGAATGCGTCTGGCAGAAGGCGTCCCAACTCCAGATTGGTGGCCAAATCGTAATTGATCACTTCTTCCATCTGGCGTTCACCTACCCTTTGTTCCAGGCTTCCGAATCCCGGGGTGCTTATAAACCCGGCCAGGGTGATGTTTCCAATGTCGGCCAGGTTCGCATTGACCCTTGCGTTTGCAGCCCATCCACCCTGATCGTTGAACCCGTAAAGGCGCAGCTCGTTAACCCATACCTCAGCCGACTTGGGCAGTCCGTCGTCTTCAGGTGTCAGGTGTGTGTTCTTGGGGTTCCTGATACCAATCATGATCACCTGGATATTGCTGAGCGTTGGATTTCCAATAATCGTCATGGTGTTGTCGCCATCCTGCTGACGAAAAGGCCTGCTAATGGTTACTTCGGAGCTTTCCTGACGGGAGAGGTTGTTTCGCATGATTTTCAGGTCCTGCAACTTTTCAAACTCTACATCGAAGTTGTTTTCCACCGGCCAGATCACTTCCGGGTTAAAGGTTCGCGGGATCCATGGTGTCACTTTCAGCGGCACCTCATACTCGTAATAGTTGGAGGTAAAATCTGAACCCAAACGGATAAATACGGTCAGGTCATCATCATTGAGCATTTCGTCGTCGCTGACTTTTTCTGCGTGGGCAAACATTTTTAAACGGCGGTATTGACGCACGTCGAGGTTTGATGTTTTGAAAACGGCCCTTGCATCACCGTCCTGAAGGTTGGTAACCTTCATGGCGAGCGACTGCTCATTGCGCTGGTGCATGGTGGTTGTTCCCAAGTCCTGTTCCCTTTCTATACCCGGAGGAAGCACGTAGGGGATGGGGAAGCGTTGACCGTTTTCTTCAATATTTACGGTAAAAACTTCAAAGCCGGTATCTTCAGTGTTGCCGGGAACAAATTCACCGGGTGCGGAAAGCTCCCTGTCAAAGGTTCTCCAGTCTCCCCTCACCAGCTGCAGGGTGGCAAAGCGGCAAATAATCGGTTCTTCAAAGCCTTTAAAGAACATACGCATAAACCGGATTGACCTGAAATCCTGAATGTTGCCAATAACCTGGCGGTTGGGATCCCTAACCGGCACCTTGAACTGGTACCACCTGATGGTTTCCACTTCATTGTTTGCCAGGCGAACGGAAGCTTCCATTACATCAGTAATGTAGTTTTGTCCGACAACCATATCCTGTGGCCGCAGGCTTACCCGGTATTGATAGTAACGTTCTGTTTCACTCAGGGTTCCGTCTTCATTGATGTCCTCGTTGTTGGGTACATTTGTGGCTGCTGTGGGGTACGACTCAGGCGACTGTTGTGCTGTTGGGCTGTTGCCCTCCAGTCCGTTGAAACGTTTATATCTTTCCAGAATGGGTACTTCGTTGGCATCCAGGTCAGAGCCCCTGAAATACTGAAAATTGTCGGCAGAGGGGTCTTCAAATGCTTGCTGGTAAGCAGCAGAGCTGGTGCCATACATGTCTGCCAGAACTTGCAGGAAATGTTCGTTGAAAAAGGTACGCTCATCTTCTGTTCTTAACCCGTCCAATCCCACATCCTGAAATTCGCGGGAGTCCGGATTGTTGTCAAATGCATTGGTAACGGCAGGTATGGTGGGCACTCTGCCCCATGCCGTTGTATCCACATTGACCACAATTTCGTCGATAGGCAAACCATTTTCGAAACTTTTCCGGCCATCCCGGAGCACATCTTCGGAAACATCTCCAAGGTTTATATACAGATAACCGCCACTGTGGTTTTCGTTATATACAAATGGGTCCATGAGCCAGAACTCCACGTATTCGATATTTGCAGCTTCGAAGTCGGTCATGGGTAGTCCGCGCATGACGCCACCCCAGCGCGTATGCGGGTCCCTGAGTGTTCCGTCTTGTGCAATGCCGCTGCTGAAAGCTGATCCGATATCGTAGTTGTAAGGACCCCTTTCGTTCGGATAGAATGCCATGTTAAGGACTTGTAATGGTGATGGAATTCCGGTGGGGCTTTCCTTGTTGGGCCATATTTCGTTTTCCAGCACTTCCCTGACGAAGTGGTTCGATCGTTGGTCCGGGTCGTTTCGGATGTGGGAGGGGGTCAGGTTATTGTTTCTCGTAAAGAGGGGGTCGATGACATACCATGCAAGGCGTGCTACGTTATAACGGAAAGCCAGGGTTGCCAGGGTATCGCTGAACGATACCGGAGCGGCTTCCGGAAACATACCCGGGCTGGTTTGATGCTGTGGTGTGCTTGCCAGGTGCCATCGCTGCACATTTTTCAGGTCTATGGCGGACTTGCTTCCCTCAAAATCATCAATATATGCTGTTCCTGCGCTGCCGATATGCCGGGAGTGTCCCGGTATCAGGTGGGCAAATTCCCCATTGAAAGTGATGCGGGATGTGGTGTTGGATTCATAAAAGGGGATGCGGTTCAGAATCCGTGTGATATGGTCTACCTCAGTGGTATAAGTTGTATTAAGCCCCCAGATGGTATTGGCAATTGGTTCATCGCCGTAGCTGACTTTTTGTGTCAGCGGTCGCTCGGAGAGCCTCATAATGGTGGCACCCACGTTAAAGTTGTCACTGATGCGGTGGTCAATATGCGTGCCCATCAGTGTTTTTGTTTGCAGGTTGAACATATCTGAACTTTCCAGCGAAATGCGTATGGGTGTACCGGAGTTCAGGATGCCTTCGTTGATGATCCTTACTCTTCCGAGGGAATAGTCAACGGTATAATCGACGTTTTCGGTTAGAGGGACACCTCCGGCGGTTACCACTACCGATCCGGGAGGGATGTTCATGGCATTCAGAGGGATTTCTGCACCTGCTGCTGACTGAAATCGTCCTTCCAGCAGCCAGCGGTTTCGTTCCGGAACCTGCCGGGCCTCATGTTTTGTGGTGGTATAAAGGGAGTCAAACGCGTATTTGTCGCCTAATGCTTCGTCCTGTAGCATTTTTCTGAGGTGTGAACCAAATGGTTCGGTAACCGGAAAATAGATACGGCCGTTGTTTGCCTGGATGGTACCTCCACGTGTGGCGGCATTGTCAATAAAGTCGAAGATGCCGTCCGGGATAGGGTCCAGCTGGGTGTTCAGCCTGTCGAGTCCCATAACGCGGATCAGGGGTTGTCCTGCAATAGCACCTTCGTCGAGATACCCGATGGGCACACCCAGATCTTCGCTTTCGTAAAGCACATTCAGGCGGAACTGGTCGCGGCTGATTTGAAAAGACCCCAGGTTATAGACGTTTTTCATCATCAGGTCCCACATAGGATGCCGTGTATTCACGGCGGTGCTTTTCAGCAGTTTAACGATGATGCCGTTTGGTGCGGCGATATCTGCAGAAAACTCACCTACCTGGTAAGTGGTGGTGTCGCCGATCAGGGTGTATTGGAAAGCGACGGCCAGCACCTGGTCGGGGTTGATGGTACGGTTCAGTGAAATAAAGCCAAGCTTGGGATTGAATGTATATTCGTTGCTGCGCAATCGTCTTGCATTTTCCACATTTTCGTAATCAGTTCCGGAATTAAATCCTTTTCCAGAAAGGGTACTGTTCACCTGGCTGATATTTCGGATGGCGTTTACCATTTGCTGGTCGTTCAGGAGGTCGTTGGCGTCGTTGTTGGGAGCCGGATTTGGGCCACCGGTGATGATGGGGCTGTGGGGGCGGTTTTCACCAAGGTCGGAAAAAGCTACAATGTTGCGGTTTTCCTGGGTTGCAGCCCCAACGTTTGTTACCCATACTTCCAGCCTGGTAATGTTTATGTTGGAAGAAATGGTTGGAAGTGTGGAGAGAGCATCATTGTAATTGTTGCGGAAGTACTGTGCCAGGAAGAAGTGGCGGTTTTCTTCGTACTCGTCGGCGCGGATCTCAAACTCAGTCAAGGTGGCACCACCTGACACTTCGATACTGGATGACTGTGTTTTTTGCTGTGAGAAAACGCTTGTAACATAAGTGTTTCCGAATTTAAGCTGTGTCTTGAAGCCAAACAGTCCCTGGGTACCCCTGATGAGGCTGCCGGTAAGCGGCAGTGTTACGTCACCTGCTTCAATAAGCTGAACGATCTCATCTTCGGTTCCCCTGTATTCGAGCTTCATTCTGTTTTCAAAATCGAAAGTGGCCTCTGTGTTGTAATTGGCGCCAAGGTTTACCTTGGTTCCAATATCGGCTTCTACGGAAAGCTGGATCTTTTGCTGAAAGTCAAAGTTGGTGGTTCGGCGTCGCTGCTCGTCAAGGTTAGGGTCTTCGCGGTAATTGGACATGACACCAAAAATCAGCTCTGCAGACCCGCTTGGCCGGATATCAATGGTACTGCCGCCAAATATCCGGTCAAAAAACTCGCTGCCTATGTGTATTTCCGGAATCAGTCCGTCGCGTCGTTGAAAGGCTTGCGGGGTAGCTTTTTCACGCCAGTATTCCTGCAATCTGCTATCAAGATCATATTCAAGAAACTCATCAAAAGAGATATAAACCGGCCTGCCGATCACCATATCCCCGATCCTGTAAGTCTTAATAAATAAACCGGTTTGGGGATCATATTCATAATGGGGAGTGACAAAACCGGGCACATTTTGCATGAACCCTAAGAGGGGAAACCTTTCGGTGTCGTAAACCACAACCGTTTCATCGGGTAATGGAGGTGGGACAATGGTATCATTGGCCAACGTGTCATTTTGGGCCAAAACAACATTGGCCTGAACGGATGCCGGTAGCAGTATGAAAAACCAAAAAACTGGCAAAAAAAACGTCAAAAATCGCCTCAATAGCACCAAAACAATCTTAAAAAACAACAATCAAAAACTTTTTAATGCCTCCTTAACGAGATACTCTGCACTTTGAACGGAGCCCTGGTGTTTTTTCAGGATGGCGGCAATGGCTTTCTGGGCCGAGTTTTTTGCAAAGCCCAACATTACTAAAGCAGATAACGCTTCTTGCTGGATAGTATTGTCTGTAATTTGCAAATTTTCCTCCTTAAATACCCCTTCTTTTTCCAAACGATCTTTCAGGTCTACAATGATTCGCTGTGCCGACTTCGCCCCAATTCCTTTGATCGATTGCAGGGTGCTGATATTGTTGTTAACAATGGCTGCTTTTATTTCCGCAGGGGTCATGGCAGAAAGGATCATGCGGGCGGTATTTGGTCCGACACCGCTCACAGAAATCAGGTGTTTGAACAGTTCCCGTTCTTCCTTGTCGGCAAAGCCGAACAGTGTATGGGCATCCTCGCGAATAACCTGCAGTGTTAAGATTCGGGCCATTCCTTTGTCCGGAACAGAATTATAGGTATTCAGACTGATATGTAACAGATACCCGACCCCCTGGCAGTTCACTACCAGGCAGGCCGGGTTTTTTTCTTCAATTGTTCCTTCAATGAAGGCTATCATACTTAATATCTATAGGCGTAAAACAGTATTATTTTACAGCATCAATGGCGGCCTGCAGGGCTTCGTTCAGCATTTCCTCCGGTGGTTGCGGGATAAAGCCATGATCAATCAGTGCCTTGGTGGTTGCACGTGCATGCTCAATGTCTTTTTTGGCAGTATCATAGGCTTCCTGCCAGGTCATTTCTTTACGTGCCACCCCGTCTTTGATGGCCTGCATGGCCACATCGGCAGCTTCATATGGAAACACTTCAGACTCGCTCATTTTTGCTATGATATCTTCCGTGTGGATCCCGCGATTTTCTGAGAACCTGGCAATGGCTTCTGCCGCGGCTATAGCCATATTATCGGTGATTTTTCTGGCCCTTACTAACAGTGCGCCTTTCAAAATACCGGGAAAGCCGATTGAGTTGTTTACCTGGTTCGGAAAGTCGCCGCGACCGGTCGCCACAATATACGCGCCTGCCTCTTTTGCTGCATAGGGATAAATTTCAGGCACCGGGTTGGCACAAACAAACACAATCGATTTTTCGGCCATCACCTCGATCCATTCTTTTTTGACCACGTCCGGTCCGGGTTTTGACAGTGCAATCAACACATCGGCTCCTATCATGGCTTCTTCCATGGTTTCCACCTTGTCGGGGTTTGTGACCTGGCAAAGCTCCCANTTGCGGTAAAAACGCTTGTCATCTTCGATATCCTTACGGCCGGTATGCAATGCGCCGGTGGAGTCAAACATGATGGATTTGGCCGGATCAGCCCCCGCTGCATTTACAATGCGGGCAATGGTTGCGTTGGAAGCACCTGCGCCATAATATACGATCTTTACATCTTCCATCTTTTTATCCACCAGCTTCAGGGCATTGATCAGGCCGGCCAGGGTAACACAGGCTGTGCCCTGGGCGTCATCGTGCCAGACAGGAATGTCACACTCCTCCCTGAGCACATCAAGTACCCGGTAGCAGTTGGGTTGTGCGATGTCTTCCAGGTTGATGGCCCCAAAGCTATACTGGGACATCTTCACGAATTCAATGATTTTTTCAGGGTCGTTTTTGCCATCAGGACCCCTGCTGTCTACACAGATGGCGATACCGTCAACACCTCCCAGATACTTCATCAAAAAAGCCTTGCCTTCCATAACACCCATCCCGCCGGGGGGTGTACAGTCGCCATCGCCAAGCACACGGGTGGAGTCGCTCACAACTGCTACCAGGTTGCCCCGGTTGGAAAGTTCGTAAGAGGTATCATTGTCATCCCGAATGGTGGTTGAAATCTTCGAAACACCGGGGGTGTACCAGGCGTTGAACCAGTTGAAACCAACTACCGGCGCTTTGGGCAGGGTTTGCATTTTCCCATTGTAAAAACGATGGGCGCGCAGTGCAAGTTCCTTGTAGAAAAGGGTCTTGGTTTTGGCTTTTTGCTCCTGGGTAAAAGATTCAGGAATTAATTCTTCAAGATTGTCGAGGGTGAGGTTAAATTTTTTCATGATGGGTTTATTTTGGTTCGATGTAAAGATATAATTTTTTGATCTATACAATGCCAAAAATACACATAATACAAAAACATTCCGGCCGGTTTCTTTCAATTTACGCACATTGCATAACTCCACACCAAACGCTTATGATGTTTCATGATACAAAAGGAGAATCGTGGCCGGACAAGCAGTGCAGAAAATCCGGTCCGACACGGATAAGCAGTTAAGGTGTCAGTGTTGTTCGATGATGCGGAACAGCTCGTCCAGCTCCGGTGTCAGGATAATTTCTGTGCGCCTGTTTTTTCTCCTGGCTTCCGGCGTATCTTCAGGGTCAACCGGATGATACTCCCCGCGGCCTGCTGCAATAAATCTCGTTGGCTCAATATCACCATGTTTTAGCAATATTCTCAGGATGGAGGTAGCACGCAAAACGCTGAGATCCCAGTTGTCCTGGATGGCAGATCCGGGGCGTATCGGCACATTATCGGTATGACCTTCGATCATGATGTTGATATCGGGATTGTCTTGCAGCACTTTAGCCAGTTCTTTCAGAGCCAGTTCTCCCTGCCTGTCCACCCTTGTGCTTCCTGTGGCAAACAGGAGATTTTCTTCCATAGATACATATACTTTGCCTCCCCGTATTTCCACCGAGAGTCCCTGGTCGCGGTAACCAAGCAGGGCAGTTGAAAGCGTGCTTCGCAGGTTTTCGACGATGGAGTCCTGGCGCATCAGGATCTCTTCCAGTTCATTTACCCTTGACTCTTTTGCCAGCACATCGGCCATCAGGCCGTCAAGTCTGCGCTCTTTTTCTTCCAGTTCGCGCGTGGCGTTATTCAACGCATCCTCCCTCCGTTGCAGGTCTTCCTGGGTGGACTGCAGGCGCGACATCACCAGCCGCATCTCTTCACTTTGACCGGCCATCATTTTTTGCATTTGATCCACATATTGGTCATAATTTTGCTGCAAACGCCTGAATTGCCTGCCCATTTGAAAAGTATCCTCCCTCAGCCGCTCAGCTGTACGCGACATATTGTCAAGCTCGTCAAACAAACGTGCATTATCCCACTTGTATTTGTCAAGCTCTGCCTGAATATCCTGCTTGTCTGCAATTGTTTGATTGTGTCTTGCTTCCAGATCTTCAAACTTTCTCACCGGCACACAGGAAAATGCCACCATCGCCACAACGGCAACGATAAGCAACGCTTTGTTCTTCTTCATAAAGTTGTTTTATTTGAGTTAAAGTTTACATTTTTACAGCCTGTCACCCGGCATTCAGTAAATGCGAAAAGTCCGGGGAGTACATAACGTGAATTCTGATGCAAATGATATTTCTGTTTATTAATGTGAGAAAAATCAATCATCCAATCAAAAACTCAGTCAACCAAAACTCTCCCTCTGGTTATCTGACTACCCGGATACTTTCGGTAGTCACACCCTCCGCGGTTTTTACCCGCACAAAATACAAACCCGGATTCAGATGGCTCATATTAATAGTTGTATGCGTTTCCATCGGTGCTTTCCTGGTGATGGTTCTTCCCACCATGTCAATTACCTCAACAGACTGAATGGGGCCTGTGGCGGAGATGTTCAGTGTATGTTGCGCCGGGTTGGGATATATTTTTATTGTTTCTTTGGATGATGCATCGGGCTCAGGGGTTGTCAGTGGTTCACCGTGCTCCGGGAATGCCACGGTGGCGTACATGCGGTATTCACCGGGCTGCAGGTGAATGGGCTGGTTTACATTGGTGACCTCCAACACCTCGCCGCTGAAATATTCGTACCAGGTGCCGGTTTCCTGGAAGTTGGGCTGTATGTCACCGGCCACCACATCAAAGTTGCCCAGCACAGTGACATTTCTGGACGGATGGTTCAGGTGAATCCGTTTCATGGGACCTTGCAGGCTGAGCGAATAGTCATCGGTACGGAAAACATCATGCTCCTGCTTCAGGTTGGCCAGCAGCGAATAGATGGTATATACCCGATGTCTGCGCCAGTCGTCAAAATAGTCCCAGCGGATAGGTTTTGGATCTGTACGGCAACCCTCGTCGATGGTACCATCCTGACAGTGATTGATGGAATAGTCATAGCCCAGCTCACCGAACTGCCAGATCATTTTTGGCCCTGGTATTGGAAAATAGAATGCCGCGACAAGCTCTGCCCGGCGAAGTGCCGTTGACAGGTTTTTGATGTCGTGATCAGGGTTGCCGGAATTGCCCCATGTGATATTCTTAAACATGATTCGCTCTTCATCATGGCTTTCCATATAGCCAATCAGGTGAGGGTCGTCCCAACCCCTGTTTTGGTAGGAGATCCAGTCGAAGTTGGAGTTGGGGATCCACCCCATGGCTGCTTCCTGGTAAGCATGGGTGATGTTGCCCCAGATCAGCATACCATAGTCGGAAAGCTCTTTTTCTTCGGCATTTTCCGTAAAATGCTCCAGGATAACATAGGCATCCGGGTTCACTTCCCATACTTCATCGGCGATTCGCTTGAGGTTTGCTATCCGGGCAGCATCGTAGTTCCAACCCTGCCCGCCGGTTTGAACATTGGTAAAACCTTTGGTAAAGTCGAAGCGAAATCCGTCAACCTTAAACTCAGTTAACCAATATTGTACAGTGCGTTTAAACAGTTCTTGTGCATAAGGGCTGTCCTGATCAAAGGTGTTACCCCAGCACCACGGCTCATGGGGGCAGGTTTCCAGGTACCATGGGTTTTCCGGCAGTGGCTGGCCCCAGCCGCCGGCTTCCGGATCAAAATACATCTGCACCAGGGGCGACAGGTTGAAACTATGGTTTAGCACAATATCCAGCACCACCGCCATACCCCGCTTGTGAGCCTCATCAATGAAGCGTTTATAATCTTCGCGGGTGCCGTAAGCTTTGTCCGTTGCAAAATACAGGGCAGGGTTATATCCCCATGAAATGTTTCCCTCAAACTGGTTGATGGGCATTAGTTCAATTACGTTTACGCCAAGATTTTGCAGGTAATCCAGCGAATCCATCACTGTTTTTATGGCACTGGTTTCCACAAAGTCACGGATTAGCAGCTCATAGATAACCAAATCTTCCACTGCCGGAGGAGTGAAGTCGGTAACCTCCCATTCAAATGCCGGCCGGCCCGGGTGCATAATGCTTACAAGGCCTGCTGTTTCTCCGTGAGGATAAGGTTTTAGGTCAGGGTAGTTAAAATCACTGATCCAGTGATCATTCCAGGGATCAAGGACTTTATGGGTATATGGATCAGCCAGTCGCAACACCCCGTCAATATAATACTGAAAACCATATTCGGTGTCTGCCTCAAGCCCGGTCAGCGTCAGCCAATACCGGGTACCATCGGGCGTCCTGTACATATGGTGGTCTTCAGTTAGTGACCAGTCGTTCATGTCACCGATTACAAAAACAAACTCCTTGAGTGCCGGGGGGTCATGCAGTACAAGGGTGACCGTGTTTTCATCAATATAATTGATACCATTTATAACATCATCAGGCAATGGCGCAACAGTGACATCCTGCCGGATGAAAACGGACGTTTCCGCTTCGGCAGTTTCATTATCCGCGCCATAGGCGGTTACGAGAATGTGCTGTTGTCCGTAGCTGTCGGCCTGCCAGTCATAAGAGAGCTGGTCATCAGTGGTGGAGGTGATATATGTGTTATTGATGCGAAGAGCTATGGAATCGGCTTCATTGGCATTTGCCAGGATGGGTACCATATCATTAAGGGCAAAAACGGGCTGTAAGCCCACCGGGGATATGATGGAAACATTCAGGCCTTCTTCCACAACAGTGACAAACAGGTCTTCTGTTTGCGGGCTGCCTTCTGCGGCCCTGAAGACAAAGCACATTTCGGTGATCACCAGGTGGGATGGTACGCCGTAAAATTCCCGGATACTGGGTGTGATCTCTAACTGATACAGATCGTCATCAATACGTGTCAGCTGTGGTTGCGCGGCATTGTCGCCCCAACCGCCGATCACATATTGCCATTGTCCCACCCCCTGGATGGTTACGCCGGTGTGTGCATATACATCGCCGGTGTAGCCGGCCATGCCGCCGCCTCCCTGCGTGGCATCAAATGTTATTATTACCGGCTCATTGGCAGTGGGCAAAGGCGGGTCTGTGGTAATCTGGGCGTTCAAAGAAAAAGAAAGGAGAATGATGGTGGAAAGAACACTAAGTCTTACATTCAGCATGTCGAAAATAAATTAAAAGGTTTTTGCAAAGATACAAAATTGACACTACTTTGAGAACGTTCACGTTATACAGGATGGCTAACCGTCCAAATTTATATTTTTGATTAATTTTACTGAATATCGTTTCACATTATACAAAAGAAAAAATGGCTAAAAAAGTTATTAAGGTTTTGTTTATCGTTCTGGCAACCCTGCTGTTGCTTCTCATCATTCTTCCCTTTGCATTCCGGGGAGCCATTGTAGAACGGATCAAACACGAAGTGAACGAGCAGGTGGATGCCCATGTTGATTTTGGTAAGACACGCTTGTCTCTTATACGAAACTTTCCGGATATAACGCTGAGTATTCATGACATCCTGATTGTGAATGAAGCACCTTTCGCAGGCGAAACGCTGGCAGACATCGGAAGGCTGCAAATCACCATTGACCTTCGCAGTCTGTTTGGCGGAGATGGTTATGAAATCAAAAGAATCCGTTTGGACGATCC
>SL_3KL_010_SEDDRAFT_10001289_pt1 | contig 22578 bp, 12 predicted proteins | sample SodLakKL_010_SED_2_FD_10381 | JGI IMG/M metagenome (IMG submission 10381) | reverse complement strand
TTACTTCTTACTAACTACTATTTACTCACTCCTTCTCTCTTTCTCTCTTTCTCTATTTCTATCTCTCAAGTCTCTCAAGTCCCTTAAGTCCCTTAAGTCTCTAAAGTCTCTCAAGTCCCCAAAGTCTCATCTCCCAGTTCCCAGCTCCCAGCTCCCAGCTCTCAGCTCCCAGCACCCAGCTCTCATCTCCCACACTATCCGTCACTTGTCCAAAAAGAACCGCCCTGTGAGCATGTTACCGGTTTTGCCGCCGACCCAAATCTCAAAATCACCTTTCTCGGCAATCCACTCATTGTTCAGGTTGACAAACTGAAGGTCCTCGTAATTAACCACAAAGTTAAGTGTTTTTGCCTGGCCGGGGTCTAGATGCACTTTATCAAAAGCGATCAGCTTCCTGTGATCTGGTTTAATACTTGCTACCAGGTCGCGCAGATACACCTGGACAACTTCTTTACCGGGATAGGACCCGGTATTTTCTACCCGGACGCTAAGGTTTAAAGTTTCATTGTCGTGAATGGTGTCGGCAGAGAGTGCCAGTTCATCATATTGGAAAGTAGTATAACTCAGCCCGAACCCAAACTCCCATTGCGGATTAAAACCATCCATGTCGAATGTTTTTCCGAGCCGGTCGCTGCCTTTGTGCTGATAGGTGTAGAGTGAGCCACTGTAGCGAGGCCATGTGTATGGAAGCTTGCTGCTGGGGTTTGCCTGCCCGCTTATGAGGCTTGCAAGTGCTCTTCCTCCTTCGTGACCGGGCCAGTATGCCATCAAAATGGCATCTGCCAGGGGTTCAATGACCCTGATTACACGCGGCCGTCCCTGTAAAAACACCAGGATAATGGGCTTACCGCTTTTGTGAAATCTTTTTACCAGCTCTATCTGGTTGGGTGGAAGGTCCAGTTCATTGATGTCAGAGGGTTTTTCTGTGGCGGGTCTTTCACCGAGGGCCAGGAGGATCACATCCGCCTGCTGAGCCATACTTAGCAGGTGTGCTTCGCTTTCCACCTCGCCTTCATAACCGGTGCCGGGCGTGTACCTGACGCGTTGTTCCCCATATACATCCTGCAATGCTTCAAACAATGTTTTTTTTCCGGGATCATCNAAAGAGGGATCATCACCGGCCCAGGTNCGGCTCCAGGGGCCGTTGAGTGCNGTCAGTGCATGGGCACCGGGGCCGCTGACCAAAATGTTTTTTGCTCCNGGACTCAATGGCAGTATCTGATCCTGATTCTTGAGCAAAGTGATGCTCTCCAGNGCTGCCTGGTAACTCATCTCAGCAAACTCATCAGACCCAAATTTNTCATATCCGGCCGGGTCGTGGTAGGGTGCTTCAAACAAACCAAGTTTAAATTTCACGTANAGGATNCTGCGCACGGCATCATCGATCCGGCTCATGGGGATCGCCCCGGCATTGACCAGTTCAACCACATTTTTCGCAAACTCAGCATCATAGGGCGTCATGCTCATGTCCAGACCGGCTGTCACGGCAATTCTTACTGCTTCCAGCGTATCTTTTGCCACATGATGCATGGTCACTAAGCGGTCCACATCCTGCCAGTCAGAAAGCACAAAACCTTTCAATCCAAGTTCGCCTTTCAGGATGTCGGTGATAAAGTACTTGTCTGCGTGTCCGGGAATGCCATTGACCGATCCTGAGTTTAGCATCACGGTAAGGGCACCGGCATTGATGGCATGCCTGAAGGGTTCTATATAGTATTGGCGGAGATAGTGTTCCGGGATGTAGGCCGGGCTTCGGTCTTTGCCGCTGAAAGGTGTGCCATAGCCGACAAAGTGCTTTAAGCAGACTGCAACACGGGTAGTGTCTGACAGTGAACTTCCCTGCTGACCCTCCACAAAAGCTACACCCATCACATTGTTGATGTGGGTATCTTCTCCATATGTTTCAAAAATCCTGCCCCACAGGGGTTGCATACTCACATCCAATACGGGCGCATAATTCCATGGTTGTGATGATGCACGCATTTCATAGGCGGTAATTTCTCCGGTTATCCTGGCAAGCTCAGGATTCCAGCTTGCAGCCAGCCCGATCTGATGGGGGAAAAGCGTAGAACCCGCTGTATAATTTGCGCCGTGAACCGCATCCATTCCATAGATCACGGGGATATTGTGTCGTGAGTGTTCTGCAATATAATCCTGTATGGTTTTGATGATGCGGTGCCACTCCTCCCTGGATGGTGGGTAAACGCCTTTGTTCTGAATGGATCCGATATGCACTTCCTGCAGGAAATAACGCAGTTTTGCCGTGTCAAGCACAAGCGTATCAAAGTCGTTCCAAAAGGGGCCTTCAGTGAGTGCGGTCAGGCCGACGTTGGTCATCTGGCCTGCTTTTTCTTCAAGGGTGAGTAGTTGCAATAAGCTGTCGGCCCGCTGGAGATGTATATCAGAATACATCTCCAGCTCAGGCGGGCGACAGCTACCAACCAAAAACAACACTCCAACAATGGGCAAAATGTGCAAATACTTCATAGTTCAAAAACTAGTAAACATAGAAAGGCACATTTGCCGCTCCTGCATTATTATATTGATCAGTGACATAAACCAGAATGCGGTATTCACCGGGTTCTGGGGGTGCATTGAAAATGATTCTTTTGAGGTCGGCTGAAACGATCAGTCCTTCGATACTTGCCGGACGCGGTTCATAATCACCGCCATCGCTAAGCACCTGTGGTTCGGGCATGATTTCTGCCCTTACACCCAAGCTTTCCTTGTCATGATGCTCTACGCTGATAATAACTGCATAGCTGCCGTCACGATCCAATTGCACGCTGTCAAAGCGTCCGCCCTTTCCTGCGATGGAAATATCCAGGATTCTTGGGGCCTTTTGCTCAGGCCATTCACCCGTCCAGAGATATTCCATTGTATGCACAGGTTCCATACTTTCGCCGGCTTCCGTAAAAAATCCGTACCATGAAGGTGTGCGTTCCTGCTTTTGTCCCCAGAGAAAAACGTAAGAGCCCATGCAGTTTGCATCATCTGCAAGTATGACATCTTTATAGCGGGTTTTTATGGTTTCTGATTTTTCTGTGGATGTTTGTTCAATTGGTCTTCCCCATGCTGTTTGAGGCATCTCCCAATGTCCGACAGGCCCCCATTCGGTAACCAGGTAGGGACCATCGTAGCCGGCATTTTCCAGGTATTCAGGCAGGTTGATCAATGCGCCGTACATTTGGATGGAGAGGAAATCAAGGTCGGGACAGTTCTCTGCAATGTATGCAACTTCATCGGGGCCAATTCCGGCAAGCATGGTGGTGGTCACATGGTTACCGTCCACCTCTTTGATCATCTTCGCAATATCGTTTACGGCATCCCAAACTTTAAAATTAGTATATCGAAGGTTTAATTCGTTACCGATACCCCATCCAAGAAGTGCCGGATGGTCTTTCAGTTCCATTACCTCATGGCGAAAGCGTTCCAGTTGAGCTTTTACGGCGTCTTCATCATCATAATCAAATCCATGACGCTCACGTGCCATATCCAGTCCCATCATCACCATGAGGCCATGTTCGTAAGCTTCATCAAGGATTTCCAGGGCAGGGCGCCGGCTATTGTCTGTGCGCCATGTGCGGAATGAGTTACCGCCATGGGCTGCCACCCGGTAACAAGGGCCAAACTCGCAGCCGGCACCTTTTACATAAAATTCTTCACCATTTACAAACAAACGGAATCTTCCGTCAACTTCACGCATCTCAACATGGGAGGGACCTTCCGTTAGGTATTTACTGCCGGATTCCTGCGCCGGCGAACAAGCAAAAATCATAATTGCCGCAAGAAAAAAAATGAATAGATTAAGGGTTTTCATAAGCTTGGGTTTTGTTTGATCTTTTAAAAAAATTGTCAATCTTTAATCAACTCCTCTTCCAGTTCTTCCAGGGATTTTCCTTTTGTTTCCGGGACAAAGCGCCATACAAACAAGAAGGTTAACAGGCCAAAGATGGCATAAATCAGATACGTACCAGCTGACCCAAGGTATTCCAATTGCACAGGGAATACGGTTGCCACCGAAAAACTGACAATGGAGTTCCAGAAGCCCATGATTGATATGGCCAGACCGCGCAGCTTGTTGGGGAAGATCTCCGAGAGCAGGGCCCACATTACAGGACCGAGGGATATGGCAAATGATGCCACAAACATCAGCAGGCCAATCAGTACCCATATTGAATGGATGCTGATGGAATGTTTCAGGATGATTTCCTTGAAATTGTTATAGGTATCCTGACCCACTTTTTCTTTTACAAGGCTGAAAAATGCCACTTCACTTTCGAATGCTTCACCCTGAAGTTCATCAAGGGCACGGATATTCATCAGATGGTAAGTGTCAGCCTGCATTTCCTGAACCTCTGCCATTAGATTCTCCATGGATTTAGCATCAATAGTATATTTCGCATTTAAAAATGAGAAACTTACAATCAGCATGGAGATACAAATACCGGCAGCACCGATATACAGCAAGGGCTTTCGGCCAAACTTGTCAATGAGCAGAATGGCCGCAACCGTCATCACCACGTTGGTAACGCCAAGGATTGCCGCCTGCAGGAAGGCAGCGTCTTTGCCGCCGCCTGCCATTTCGAAGATCATCGGTGCATAATAGAAGATGGCGTTTATGCCCGTAATTTGTTGAAAGAAAGCAATTCCGAAGCCTATGATCAACACGGTTTTCATTCGCATGGAAAATACATCTGACCATTTGGCTTTTTCTCTATTGATGTCTTCGTGTAGACTTGACTGGATTTCTTTGAATACTACCTTAGAATGGATCTCCCCATTGATTTTTGCCAGTACGCAAAGTGCTTCTTCGTTATTACCCTTTTGCATGAGCCAGCGCGGGCTTCGAGGGACAAAAAACAGAAGTATCAGATAGATCACAGCCGGCACCGCCTCTACGCCTAACATAACACGCCATTTCAGGTCCGGATCGGCAATGGTTTGCTGAAAATAATAATTGGAAAAGTACGCGATTGAGATACCCAGTACGATGTTTAGCTGATTGAAGGTAACGAGTCTTCCGCGCAGGTTTTTGGGCGCTATTTCGGCAATATACATCGGAGCAACCAGTATGGCCATCCCTACACCCAGTCCACCCAGAATACGTGCAAAAAGAAAAATTCCGATATTAAAAGACAAGGCTGTGATTATAGCACTCAAGGTAAACAAAACAGCCGTAAGTTTCAGAATAGTGCGCCGGCCAAATCTGTCAGCCAGCCTTCCGGCTATGATATTCCCTCCTATGGCACCCAGGATCAGTGAACTCACCGAAAAGCCTATCAGCATAGAGCCGGAGTCCAGGTTAAACGTTCCGCGATAAAAAGGTGTTGCACCGGAAATGACAGCACTGTCAAACCCCAGAAGGAATCCTCCAAGGGCAACAATCAAACTGATAAAAACTGTATAGGATTTTTGGTTCATGTGGATATAGTCATTTTAAGATGTATTATGGGGATTATGAAAATATTATCCCCGCCATGTCGAAATCAGGCATACGGTTTGTGATACATAAAGTTGTGCATCAACAGCAGGGTAGAAACTGATTACCCCGCTGTTGATAACACCACCATCATCATCATTTTAACCAAACAACAGGTAGATCTCCGGTAAATTTTTAAATAGAGAAAAACCATTGTTGTTCATTTTTGCTGAACGGATAACCGTTGCAGTGCTTTTTATGTCGCACTTAAAAAGTGCTTAAATGAATCTTTTCCCGTGGTTTTACCGGATTCCGGATTAATAACCGGCATTTTGGTTGAACACACCTGCCGACAAGTCCATTTCTGTTTGTGGTATAGGCAGGAATCCTTTTGTTGCCGGGTTGAAAGTCACGTCAAATATGACTTGGTCGCCAACGTAGTTTGGGCCCCGGATGCCGGAATGGCTTAACTCTTGTGTGGCATAGTCCAGCCCGCGTCTTAATACGTCGAAGTAACGAATTCCTTCCAGTGATAGCTCCAGTCTTCTTTCTTTCCAGATATTTTCAAAAGTTGCCGGTACTGATTCCAGACCTACCCTTGCCCTGACCCTGTCAAGGTATTCCTGTTTGTTTGGGCTGTCGAGTTCAGCGGCCATCAATAAAACGTCAGAAAAGCGAATCACGCGGAAGTTGGCTTTACGGTTCAGCTCAAACTGTCCTGCGCCACCCCAGTGTTCTGCATCCGAGGTATATTTTCTTGAAAAATATCCTGTATGCTGATAACCTTTGGTCAGGCTACCATCTAAATCTTCCTCAAGAAGTATGGTGTGTTCAAAACGGGGGTCACCTTCCATAAATTCGGCAAGTTTATGGTTTACGGTAGCAAAGCTCCAGCCTCTGTTCCAGTTGGTGGAACCGGTGACCCTTGGTCCTTGCATCTGTGCCGCCAGGTTTCCGGCTCCTCCTCGCGGGTAACCCCAGTCCCACCATGTAGGCGAGTCGCCGTGTGCAATCTCGAAAACCGATTCTACACCAAACTCACCCACAAGACTAAAGTTATGGGAGTAATCATCCAGGAGGTCGTGGCCACTATTGGCAATCAAGTCTTCCAGCTCGGCAAGCACATAAGCCCGGTTAACTGTTGTGCCGCCTGCATCCAGTTCGGCACCGTAAACACCGTTGTAGAACAGATATACCCTGGCCAGCAATCCTTGTGCAGCCCATTTTGTGATTCTGCCTGTTTCAGCTGCAGGAACTGATTCCGGCAGATCGGCAATGGCTTCTACGAGATCCAGGGCGATTTGATCATATACCTCTTTGGGTGTATTCTGCTCCTGGCTGTATTCTGATGGGCCCGTCAGTGTTCTTGTCAGCAGGGGAATGTTTTCGAAGAAACGAACCTGCTCAAAATAAAAGTAAGCCCGCATGAATTTCACTTCGGCGATTGTACGCTCTTTAAAGCTGTCGGACGCATCGATCCCATCGATGATTTCCAGGTACAGATTTGCCCTGTAAATACCGATATAATTACGTATCCAGGTTGCATGCACAACCGGATTGGCTGCAGGGATATTGTGGATGCTCAACTGGTTAAAATTCAGTCCGTCATTGGCATCAGACCCACCGCCAAAAGCATCATCGGAAAGTACATCGGCCACAGTTACGAAAGGAGCCCAGCTTACACCCGGAGTGGACATATAGGTGAGTACATCATATACAGCTACCAGTGCCTGGAAAGCATCTTCTTCCGTTTGATAAAAGTTCGTGCTAACCACTTGGTCCAGAGGCTCAAGGTCAAGAAAATCTTCGTTGCAGCCAAATAAGAGAATGGCAACGAGAAAGGCTTGTAATGATTTGATAAATATGTTTTTCATGACTATTTTCTTGTTATTGTTAGAAAGTGATGCTTGTACCCAGGCGGAAAGTTCTGGCCTGTGGATATATACCCCGGTCAATACCGATGTCGAATGAACTCAGTGCTCCGATCTCGGGATCAGCTCCTGTATATCTTGTGAGTGTGAACAAGTTTTCAGCTGAAACATACACCCGCCAGGTTCTCGCATTGATTCTGTTCAGTACCCTTGCAGGTATTGTATATCCGATCTGGATGTTTTTCAGCCTTAAGAAGGAAGCATCTTCAACATAAAGGTCTGATATCCTGTTGTTCTGGTTGGTATCACTAAATGTGAAACGGGGAATGGTGTTGGATGTACCTTCGCCTGTCCAGCGATCCAGCATATCAGTGGAAAGGTTGGTGTTGATCAGGTCGCGTCTCCTGATACCATTGAAAACATCATTTCCATAAGTTCCAATGATTAGGAAGCCAAGATCGAACTGTTTGTACTCAAAATTTCCACTCATACCAAATGTCCAATCCGGCATGGGTTTGCCGATCATGGTACGGTCGTTGGCGTTAATTACACCATCACCGTTAACATCAACAAAGCGAACATCTCCGGGTTGCGCATTGGGTTGAAGCAGCTTACCGTCTCTGTTGACGTGCTGGTAAACCTCATTCCAGTTTTGGAATATTCCGTCGGTAACATAACCATAGAAATAGGCTATGGGCAATCCCAATTCGGTGCGTGTAACCATACCTGCCACTGCCCAGTTTGCACCAGGTAGTACACCTTCTGCATTTCCGATTTTAGTCATCTCATTTTTGTTGTATGCGGCATTGATTCCGAGCGAATAGCGAAAGTCCGGTCTGAAATGACGCCAGTTAAGCGACATTTCCACACCTCTGTTTTCCACGCTTCCAACATTGGCAACCGGCGGGTCATTGCCCACATGTCCCGGAATGGGTATCACCTCAAGCAAACCTCTGGTAGTTTTTACGTAATAGTCAACGGTACCGGTCAGGCGGTTGTCGTAAGCCCCGAAGTCAATGGCAATATCGATCTGTTCAGATTCCTCCCAGCGGATATCCCGGTTAGCAATGAAGGATGGTGAAGCTCCGAATGCTCTTCCGCCACCAAAGATATAGCCTCTGCTTCTGTCGATGGTGGAAATGAATTGATAATTACCAATTTCCTGGTTACCGTTGATACCCCAGGATGCCCTTAATTTCACCACCTCAAGTGGCCCCAGTGATGGGAAGAAATTTTCTTCGCTGATCATCCAGGTAACACCAAAGGAAGGGAAAGTACCAAAGCGGTTATTGGGGCCGAATTTGGAAGAACCATCACGGCGCACGGTGGCATCAAAAGCATATCTGGCCAGGTAGTTGTAGGAAACACGGCCAAACACTGAGAGAAGAGCTTCGTGATAGGCGCCTCCGAACGCTTGCCAAACGGTATCCGTGGCCATATTCAGATAAACATGGTCAGGATTGCTTACATCCACATCGGCGTTAAAGCCATAAAGGTTTTCAAAATTTGTTTTGCTGGCGGTTGTACCAATAAGTGCTGTAAAGTTATGGTCGTCAATTTGCCTGGTATAGTTGAGGGTGTTTTCGAACTGCCAGGTATAATACCTGTCAATGTTTTTCTGCACGGAAGTTTTCTCCAGATTGTACTGGGCGCCGTTCAGATAAAACAAGGGTTGATGAGAGTCACCAAGCACATAGGCCAAATCGATACCCAAAGATGTTCTGAACCTCAGATTCTCAAGCGGTTCAAGCTCTCCAAAAACATTTCCCACAATTTTATCTACGCGGGTTTCACCTGTTTGAATTTCCAGCAATGCCAGTGGGTTTACAATTTCCGCACCTATGTGTTCTGAAATGCCATATATTCTTCCGTTACCGTTGGTTACAACAGGTTGATTGGAATAAGGTGGCTGTGCAAGTATGGCTTCATCATCCTGAAATACGGGTGTCAGTGGGTCAATATTTAAGGCGCTGCTGTACGCGGCATTAAAAGACGCATTGGAAGCGATACCTCTTCTGATGATATGAGAATATGCCAGGTTGTTTCCGAAACGGATAAAGTCATTCACCTGGTGACGTGTATTCAGCCTTGCTGTTATGCGGTCAAACTGTGATTTGTCTCCACCGATAATCCCCTGTTGCGTAAAGTAAGAAAGAGAGGAGGCATAAGTTGATCGTTCTGAGCCACCGCTTATTGAGAGTTCATGGTTTGCAATGGGGGCGTTGCTTTCAAACAGCTCTTTTTGCCAGTTGGTATTGTGCAATGGTATTTCGTTTGGGTCAAAAGGTTCAGTTTGATTGGCATTTCTTGCACCTTCATTCATCATCATCATGTATTGCTCAGCATCAAGCACATCGACAAACCGGGCAACATTTTGAATACCTTGATAATAGGCGTAACTTAAGCTTATATCGCCTTCCCTGCCGCTTTTTGTTGTAATCAGTACAACACCATTGGCCGCCCGTGCACCATATATGGCTGCAGAGGCCGCGTCTTTCAGTACGTCAATAGACTCAATATCTCCGGGGTTCAGAAAATCGATGCCGCTTACGACCATTCCATCTACGACGTAGAGCGGTTCGGCATTACCTGTTGTTCCTGCGCCTCTGATGCGCACAGTAGGTGCCTCGCCCGGCTGCCCTGAGAGATTGGTAACCAGTACACCGGCTGCTCTTCCCTGCATGGCTTGCTCTACACGTAGTACCGGCGTTGATGTGATCTCGTCGGCATCAACACTGGCAATGGCCCCGGTAACAACTTTTTTCTGTTGGGTACCATAACCGACCACCACAAATTCTTCAAAGGTGGTTACATCCGGTTCCAATTGAATGTTCCGGACAATCGTTTCACCGGATGTGATGGTGATCTCAACTTCAAAGGGCCTGTAACCCACGAAGCTGAATGAGATTACATGGGTTCCGGCGCTCACATTCAGCCGGTAATCTCCGTCAATGCCGGTTACAGTTCCCTGGGTGGTACCTTTCAGCATGACGGTGGCTCCCGGCAGTGTTTCGCCGGAAATCCGGTCAGACACGATGCCCTCAACAGTTTGAGCATTTAGCAGACCGGCATTGATGATCCCGGGGATCAACAATAATAGAAAAAGAAATGTTCTTTTCATTTGTTTTTAATTTTGTAACTATTTGTTGTTTAAGCTTTTATGATTTATTTTAAGCTGCCTTACAGGGCGCTAGTGGGGGCTTGCCCGCATTTACCCAGGGCGTTGCCACTGGGTTGAATTAATTTGCCCTTCAGGGCGTTCCCTTTACCGCCGCGAATCCTCCCAGCTTCTCAGTTGTCAAACCCCATCTCTCAGTCTCTAAAGTCCCTTAAGTCTCTTAAGTCCCTTAAGTCNCTTAAGTCCCTTAAGTCNCTTAAGTCTCTTAAGTCTCTTAAGTCTCTTAAGCCTCCCAGCTCCCAGCTCCCAGCTCTCATAATCATCCCTTCTGTGTGTCAAAAAATCCTGTAATTGACGTTTCATGTTTATTGTTTTGAAGGGTTGTTTTTTGCTGCTATATCATTTAGCCTTATATTCAGATTTGCTGAAAAACGCGTACATAGTCCACACGCATTTGCTGAGGAAATACAGTAGTTGCATCGGGGTTGCCCGGCCAGTTGCCACCCACAGCAACATTGAAGATGAAGAAAAACTCCTGGTGAAACTCTGTCATATGGCTGGGTGTAATGTCGATCTGGTAGAATTGAATATCATTGACAAACCATGTAATTGAATGTTCGTTCCATATAATACTAAATACATGGTATTCATCTCCGAAAGTACCGGATGGCAAAGTGTATGACCCGCCTGATTGCACATGTCCGTTCAGATCCCAGTGTAGTGTGCCGTGCACGGTATTCTCTCTTCCATTGCCTCCTACCATTTCCATGATGTCAATTTCACCGCATTTGGGCCATCCCACGGAAGTGATATCATTACCAAGCATCCACAGCGCCGGCCAAATACCTTGTCCGGCGGGAAGTAAAGCCCTGATGTCTATGCGACCGTACTGGAAAGATTGTTTGCCTTGCGTTTTCATCCTGGTGGAAGTGTATTGCCGGTTGCCAAAGTTTTCGTGTCTGGCTTCGATGGTTAGGATACCATCTTCAACCCATGCATTTTGCTCGCGGTAGTACTGGAGTTCATTGTTACCCCATCCACATAGATTTGGGCACCCGTCGCCTATTTCAAAAACCCAGTTTTGGGAATTGATGGTGTTGCCTTCAAATTCGTCGTGCCAGACAAGCTCCCATCCGTCATAATGCAGGGGAGTGGTATAACCCTGATCAGGAGATACATCCTGACCGCCTATCACAATGGTAACAGGTATGACTCTGCGCAGGTATCTGCCGGAGGCCCCGTAAGCCCTTACGTCCAGCTCATACGTGCCCGGCTGGATAAACTGATATGTAAATGTCCCGGTGATATTGGTTTCAACAGGTTCATCAACGGCGCCAACGCGCAATTGATATTCAACGGCATAATCGGCAGTTGCCTGGATAAAGACATAGCCGCTGCCATCGTCTGCGATTTCAACATCCACCACCAGATTCGCAGGATCTTCCGTATTTATGAGGTCGTCATTCTCACATGCCGGCATCACCAGCATAGTCATCACAGTCAGACATAAATATCCCATAAAGCGATATACAGGCATGGTTCTATGATACAGTTTGAAAATGGCCGGCTTTTGCCGGCCATTTTCAAAGGGTTATGACTAATCGAAAATAAAGTTTCGGATATAGAAGGTTCCTGGATCTGGGTGTCCGGCACCACCAATGGAGATGGCAAAGAAGTTTAGATCGCCACGCTCGAGCGGGTTACCGTCAGGTATTCCGGGCCCACTGGTGGGCTCAGCTAACTGGAAGGTCCAGGTTTGCCACTCATCGAGGACAACGTCATCAGGATTTACATCATACTGCAGGTGATGGTTCCACCATTCTGCGTTATCATGCGAATTTGCAATAACGATGGCAATGTCTTTTGTCAGACCGCCAGAAAAATCATTATCACTGGGAATATATACATCAAGGGAAACAGTGGTAAAGTTGTCAAACTGGATATAGTACTCGGTGGCAAACTGAAGTTCCTGCCATTCCGTAGCAACCCTGTGATACTGCCCTACCTTTACTCCGTCAGGATCAGCAGGATCATCCACACCAACAGTAAGTTCAACAGTTGATTCGGTTGGTACAAGGATTTGGACATCCTCTTCACTTGTTGACGCAAAAGTATTGAACATTTCTGTGGGTGTTAATTCATCCAGCGGATCTATCGGATCTACCTCTTCCACCACATCAGGCTCCTGAGAAGGATCATGGTAATGTGCATAGGAGAATGACCATACACCCCAGTCGTAGATAAAGAGTACGTGCATGTAGTCATATCCATCGTGCTCTTCGATGTCGATTTTGAAAGACACACTGCTTTGTGGAACAGTTACTTCGCCGTTGGTGCCTACCTTTACAATTCCAATCCAGGCACCTAATCCTGTCAGCGTAACGGTATTTGTGCTTGCGTCAAACTCAAAAGAATGGGTGCCACCCAGCCATGGTGTGAGGTCTTCTCCTTCGGGGCCGTACATATTGGCAGGAATTGCCTCGATGCACTCACCCACGAGGTCTTCATGGAAAACACCACCTTCAGCCCACATATATCCTTTGTCATCAAATACATAATCACCATTTCTGTGGAAGGTAAACTCGTGAAAATATTTGCAAGGCCTGCTACCGTCGTTTTCCAGAAACCACCAATCCCTCGGATTGTCAACACTTGGGCCTACGCCCATGCTGGTTCCGACACGGTACAATTTCCATGTTTTTGAAGTTTCACCAGCCAGAAGTGTGAGCGCTTCAAAGGGATCCTGAATCTCAATGATCTCTGAAAAACTTCTGCTCACCCCGTCGCTGTTGGTAGCAGTAAGTACCACCTCATACTCGCCGGGTCCGTCATAAGTGTGTATGGGATTTTCCTCTGTTGAGGTGTTGCCGTCGCCGAAGTCCCAGTTGTAGGTTTCGGCATTCTGGGAGAAGTTCATGAAGATAACCGTTAAATAGTTATCTTCGCTAATTTCATACTGGAAGCTCGCAATGGGGTCCTCTGCCGGATCATCATCCTTGCTGCATGATGCCAGGGCAAAGAAGGCAAAAACGCCAATGAGCAAAAAGGCCTGCATGAAATGCTTTTTTGTGCTGCTCTTTTTCATAATCATGTTTTTTTTGGTTGGTAAAAATAGTTGTGAAACGAGAAAATTTTGAATGAAAGTCATTTGATGCAGCAAACATAAATTCAAATCATGTGTATTACAAATATTTATATACAGCAACATTACAACAGGCGTTTTTTTCACTACATCATGACTACATCATGCTTTTTTTAATGCTTTGAAAAACAATTAAATAATAATCATGCCTGTTGAATATTGGTTTCTCTTTGCCATAATATTCACGGATACTTTGTTTCGCGTAATGTGGGGATTGTTAAAAGGAGATGAGGTAATCTGTCAGGTTCTCATTGGACTCAAGTTTCAACTTTTTTCTAAGTCTGTAACGGCTGATTTCCACACCCCGCACGGAAATATTCATAAGCGGTGCAATTTCCTTTGTGGAAAGATTCATCCGAAGATAAGCGCACAAACGCAACTCTTTCGGGGATAAATCGCCATAAGCCGACTTTAAGCGGGCGATAAAATCCTGGTGAACTTCATCGAAATAGTTGTCAAAAAGTTCCCAGTGCTTTTCGTTGCGGAGCTCTTTGTGAATTTTTTTCAGCAGACCCTGGATGTTGTGTTTTTCGGGGTTGTCATCAGGGATATTTCTGAGCATTTTACCAAGATCACATTTGAGGGCTGTGAGGGTCCTGTTTTTTTGAATAAGGTGCATGGTGGCATTCGCAAGCTCCTTGTTTTTATGCTGCATTTCGCTCGTCAGACTCTCATTTCGCAGGTGCATGATCTCTTTTTCGCTCAGAGCGGTTTGCTCCCTGAATATCTGTTCACGTCGCGCCAACCGTTTTTCATGCCTGATTTTTTCCCTGAGGCGAATTTTGAGCATTCTTCTCCTCACCATGTAAATATTTCCAAGAATGATCAGCAAAATGATCACACTATATATGATATAGGCGGTTACTGATCTCAGAAAAGGAGGCTCGACCCGGAAGTGAAATGCACCAACGGGGGTTTCTGTTCCAAAAGGATTGCGTGCCTTGACTTTAAAGATATATTCGCCTTCACGCAGGTTGGTATATTCTTTAAAGTTTAAGTCATTCCATTCTGACCATGTATGGTCAAATCCCTCCAACATATAGGAATATCTGATGGCCAAAGGGTTCTCAAACATTGGAGAGGTAAATCTGAATATGACAGAATTCATCGCATGGGGTATTTTGGGAATATGCTGATGATTTTCTGTTATTTCCCGGCTGAATGTGTAATACGTGATGGGCTGCTGCTTGCCGTAAAAGGATATTTCAGTAAAAAAGACTTCTTCAACACCATGATAATCATAATCAATATTTGGATCATAATGAATAAGTCCCATTTGGGTTCCAATAAAAACATGGTGGGGCAAATCAACGAATATGGTTTGAAAAGCGTGGATCATCATATCGTTGATCCTGGAAAAAGGGGATGTGATATCGCGGTACGATCCGTCTTCCAGTTTGCGCATTACCCCCATCAGTTCATCTTTAAAATACCAAAGATTTCCTCGTGCGTCCTGGTGGATGATGCTGATAAAGCCTTTTCCCGCAAATAAGTTCTCCAGTTGTGGTTCAGAAAAAAACTTGTTGCGGTCGTAATCGAAATATTTTATCCCGTCATGGGTTGTAATGATCATGCGGCCGTCTATGGATTGTATGTTATAGGGCAGTTCACTTGGTAAACCTGCTTCTTCGTAAAATAAATGAACATTTTTTACCTGTGAATAATCTTCTGTTAGCGAAAGCCTGAACAAACCCCGGTAACCATGAGATATCCATAAATCATTCCTGCTGTCGAGAAAAAGGTCCCTGCTTGACTCCCTGAATCCCTTTACTTCATCAAGAAAATACCAATTGTCACCTTTTCTTTCAAGTCTGACAAGCCCGGTATAGGTTCCGGCAAGAATGAGGTTTTCAGCGTCAGGGAGCGTCAGGAATGACCAAAATCCGCGGATGTCAGAAATTTTTCTTGCATTAAACCCTTCTATCTGGAAACTGCCAAAATTGTGGCCGCAAAGAAGTGTATTACCAATTACCTGCAACCTCCATACTTGTCCTTCTGTACCTTCAACAAGCTGAAACATCTGCTGTGTGTCTGTTCCGCGGTTAATATTTTTGATTTGCCTTGCAAAAAGGCCCTGGTTGGTACCAACATAAAGGATATCATTATGCACCACAACTGCATAGGTGCTTTCAATGTTGTAGTTGTAGTCAAATAATGTCAATGGCGAACGGATCTCAATCAAATCAATGCCGTTATCAAGCCCTGTCCATAAGTTGCCGCGTTTGTCCTCTAATAAAGCCAAAACAGTATTGTTTTGCAGACCCTTTGAACGGTTCATGTGCTGCAGGATAATTCCCTCCGGGTTGCTGATATACACACCGTTGCTAATGCTGCCAAATGCCATGTTGCCATCAGAAAGTTGGATCCCGGAAAACAGATCATATTGCTGCATGTGTTCACTGATGGGGGTTTCCCATGGGGACACACTCTGGCCATCCCACAAATACATGCCTTTGCTTGTTGTGCCTACCAGTAACCCTCTACGCTTGTGAGGCAGAATAGCATTAATTTCACTGGTCAGAAACAGGGGGTCGTCTGACACCAGCTCCAGGTTATTTCCCTCCAGTTTCATAAGCCCGTATGCCTTATCCACTATATAAAGCTGATTGTCGGGTTTAAACATGAACCCAAAAATATCGGCAGGTTCAGTTACCNTGATGGCATTGTTTTCCAGGATTAGCAAAGCATAAAACGACTGAAAAATGATCCTTTCACCATCCTGAAAAATGTTCCATACTTCGTCGAACTGGGTAAACTCCGGTGGCACCAGGTCATTGAGGGAATGCCATACAAGCTGGCCCTTGTCACCCGGTGCCAGAAACCCAATTTCTTCGAACGCACCTGCGTAAATCGTATCGCCCACTGCAAGAACCGAGCGAACCACCGACGCATTGGGAACCTGGTAAATAGTCCAGTTTGAGCCATCGTATTCCAGGATGCCGTCATTGTTGGCAAAATAAATGAACCCCCTGTCACTTTGTGTAATTGACCAGTTCTGTGAGCTTGCGGCGTAGCTATAACGTGGGTGATTGACAATAATCGGACTTCCCACATCTTTAATCTGACCGTGAGAATGAGAAAAGATGAGCGTAATAAAAAGAATCAGGACGGAATTTTTTACCAACGAGTGCATCAGTTAACAATAATTGCCGGGAACAAACCATCAGTTGCAAAAATTATACACAACCATCATATTGCAATTGCCGTTTCATGAGCGGGCAACATTTGTTGATTACTCAGAGAATGTTCCGGTTTTTCCCGTTACAATATACAAATAATATTTATACAATTTGTGACATTCGTTATAGGCAGAAAAGCGTTTGTTTATCAAACTGTTGTCAGAGTTTCTCTTTTTCTTTCTTTAAGACTTCCCTTGCCCTTATCAGCGAACATTCAATGGTTTCACAAATATTCTCCGGGCCGATGTCCTCATACAAACCTTCTTTAATCAGTGCTTCCCTTGTTTTGGGTACAACCCCCGATAAAATCACATGGGTGTTGTGCTGTTTGGACCTTTGCCAGAAACTGCGCAGGTTTTTTAACCCGGTGGAGTCAATAAAAGGAACGCGGCGCATACGGATAATACGAACCTTTGGGATTTCCCGGATTTCCTGTTCAGCTTCTTCGAACTTATTGGCAATTCCGAAAAAGAATGGCCCTTTAATCTGGAACACCTCCACACCTTTCGGAATATCGAGGGTTTCAAAATCGTCGGAAATATGTGATTTTTCGTCCTCCACTTCATGCCGCAAGACTTCAATGTCGGTTGTTTCCATTACCCTGCTGATAAACATCGCCATAGCCAGGATGATTCCGAATGGCAGCGCAAAGTTAAGGCCAACGATAACGGTCAACAGGAAAGTTACCATTAAAACCGTGGCTTCCCCCTTAGAACTTTTTACGATGCTTCGGAAAGACCGCCATTCACTCATGTTGTACGCTACCACTATCAGGATGCCCGCCAATGTTGTGAGGGGGATCATTACGGCAAGTGATCCCATAAAAAACATCAGGATGAGAAGGATCAGTGCATGAAACATGCCGGCCACAGGTGTTTTCCCGCCATTGCGGATATTGGTCATGGTTTTTGCCAGTGCACCTGATCCGGCCATGCCACCTACCATTGGTGACAAAATATTTGCGAAGCCCTGGGCCATCAGCTCCGTGTTTGGCCGGTGCCTGAAACCGGTGGCACCATCGGCAACAATGGCCGAAAGGAGTGACTCAATGGAGATCAATGCGGCCAAGGTAAAGGCAGGAACAAACAGTTCGCGCACCATATCCAGATTTACGCCGGCAAAGCCCGGAATCTGAAAGCTGGCAGAAAAGTCGCCGAATTTGCTGCCAATAGTCTCAAGTTCAAGATTGAGGAANGCGTTCAGCAAGGTTACCACGATAATGGCGATAAGTGAGCCGGGGATACGTTTGTAAATCCTTGGCCAGACCAGGGTAATGGCAATGGTCAGCANCCCCATGATGCCGGTTAAATAATGGACTTCATGAATATTTCTCCAGTAAAAAACCCATTTTCCCAATGGGTCGGGAGGGGCGTTGGTTGCTGCGATACCTAATAAATCCTGTATTTGTGAAGTGAATATGATCAGTGCGATGCCGGAAGTGAACCCAACAACGATGGGGAAGGGCATAAACTGGATNACGGTGCCTGCTCTCAGCAACCCCATCACCAGTAGCATGCATCCCGCCATGATGGATACCACAACAACCCCTTCCATCCCAAACTGCTGTGATACGCCAAAGATTACCACAATCAGTGCACCGGATGGTCCGCCAATCTGCACCCTGCTGCCACCCAGGAAAGAGACAAAAAATCCGATTACCACGGCCGTTATCAGACCTGTTTGCGGTGACACACCTGATGCAATGGCAAAGGCGATGGCCAGGGGCAAGGCCACGATGCCCACAATGGTACCTGCCGTAAGGTCAGAAATCAGGCTGTTCCTTTTGTAGTCTTTAATGGTGTTGAAAAATACCGGCTCGAACATAAATGCCTTCTCGTTTGCGCAACATTACATATCTTTGACGCGATTTTTGAAAAAACACAGACGCAAGGCGCTGCACCACAAAAATATATTTTTTTTGCATTTACGGATTAGCTTGTCAGACCTTAACAATTCCCATTATGGAATATAAAACCCTTCCGCAATTGTTCGAAAAAAGTGTAAACAGCTTTCCTGACAATGTTTTCCTAAAAGAAAAAAGGCATACATTCTATACGAAGACCACCTATGCGGATGCCTACAAAGAGGTGGGCCGAACAGCACGGGGGCTAATCAGTGCAGGCCTGGAGAAAGGAGACCGGGTTGCCCTGATTTCAGAGGGCCGCAATGACTGGGTCATCAGCGAGCTGGCAATTTTGTTCGCAGGTGGTATATGTGTTCCCCTGTCAGTGAAAATTGAAGAACCTGGCGACTTGCTTTTCAGATTAAAACACGCAGGATGTAAAGGGATTATCGTTTCCGGAGGTCATCAGCATAAAGTTTTTCCCCTGGCAGACAAGCTTGACATGCTTGTCTTTATCGTTGTATTGGATCCTTTGGATGAAGCTGCTGAACTTGCCCGTGATGACCAGGCTGTTTCAGTGCTATACATGGACCAATTGCGGCAGTCTGCGGATGAGATGGAGGAGACCTATTCGGGTATGCTGGAGAAAGTAAAAGATTCCCTCACACCCGACGATTATGCCAATATTTGTTATACTTCCGGAACAACGGCCGATCCCAAGGGGATCATTCTCACACACAAAAACTACATCCACAATGTGGAACAGGCATCAGCCATTTTTGATGTGCCCGCCGAATACACTTCATTGCACATTCTTCCCTGGGACCATTCGTTTGCCCATACGGTGGGCATATATGCCCTGATACGTAACGGCGCGAGCCTGGCTTCATTAAAAACAGGCAGGACTATCAATGAGACCATCAAAAACATCCCGGTTTGTATCAGGGAGGTACGTCCTTACTTCTTGCTGAGTGTGCCTGCATTGGCCAAAAACTTCAGAAACAATATAGAAAAGGGTGTGAAAGAAAAGGGTGGGCTTGCGTGGTGGCTTTTCAGGACAGGTCTTCGAGTGGCTTATGTTTACAATCGTGAGGGTTTTAACAAAGGCGGCGGTTTTCGTAATATGTTAAAACCCCTGGTTCGTTTTTTCGACTTCATCCTTTTCAAAAAAATACGTGACGGATTTGGCGGACGCCTGCGCTTTTTTGTTGGTGGCGGGGCCCTGCTTGATATGGAGTTGCAGCGCTTTTTCTACGCCATCGGTATCCCCATGTATCAAGGATATGGACTTACAGAGGCTTCACCGGTGATTTCTTCCAATACACCCAATTGGCATAAGCTGGGGTCATCCGGAAAGGTGGTGCCGTGGCTTGATCTGAAGATCTGCGGGGAAGATGGCACGGAAAAACCGATCGGTGAACAGGGAGAAATTATCGTGCGAGGCGAAAATGTCATGGCCGGATATTGGAACAACGAACGGGCCACCACCGAAACCATACAAAATGGGTGGCTGCATACCGGCGACCTTGGATACCTGGACAATGACGGCTATCTTTACGTGCTCGGCCGGTCAAAAAGCTTGCTCATTGGCAGCGACGGGGAAAAATACAGTCCGGAAGGGATTGAAGAAGCCATGATGGAAAAGTCACCATTCTTAGATCAGGTAATGCTGTACAACAACCAGGATCCCTATACTGTGGCACTGGTTGTCATCAATAAAGCCATAATGCGGGAGTACCTGTCGGATAAAGGACTGGATCCGTCCACTGAGGAAGGCCAAAGCACCGCTTTGCGCAAGCTGGGAGAAGAGATTGATCGCTTTATGCCCGGTGGCGAGTATGGTGGAATGTTTCCACCACGGTGGCTGCCTGCTGCCGTAGCTGTGCTCCACGAAGCCTTCTCTGAATCCAATGGTCTGATAAACAGCACCATGAAGATTGTTCGTCCTGCCATCCACAGGCATTATGCTGACAGGCTGGAAAACCTCTATTTACCCGAAGGAAAAACTTTGCATAATCCTGCCAACAAAGCCGCTATTGCGGCCCTGGCGAAGCCGCAATAAAGCTTCCAGTAATTGCCGGCCAAATAAAAAAAGCCATGTGCAAACAAAAACCGGATGTGTTTCGAATTCCCATTCAAAAATACACGTATGTATTGCCTGAAGAGCGCATTGCTGCTTATCCGCTGCCCCGAAGAGACAGTTCGAAACTTCTGATTTGCCGCGAAAACCGTACCCATGACGCAATGTTCACTGATCTCCATGACCACCTTCCACCGGGTGCTTTAATGGTTTTCAACAATACCCGTGTGGTGCAGGCCCGCCTGGAGTTTTATAAAGAAACAGGGGCACGCATTGAAATTTTCTGCCTGCACCCAAAGGAGCCTTCCATCGATGTACACATTGCCCTTGGAAGTTCTTCCCCATCCCGCTGGTACTGCCTGGTTGGCAATGCAAAGAAGTGGAAGTCGGGGCCATTGGTGATTCGCCATCCCGGCAATGAATATGAACTGACCGCGGTGAATGCAGGCAGGATGGAAGATGGGTATCTTATTGATTTTCATTGGAAGCCGGCAGGGTTAAGTTTTGCCGAAATTCTGGAAGCAATCGGTAAAACGCCTTTGCCTCCTTACATCACCCGTGAGGCCGAAACGGGCGACAAGACAACCTACCAAACCGTATTTGCCCGGTATGAAGGTTCTGTGGCAGCGCCAACCGCCGGCCTGCATTTCACAGATCGTGTTTTTGACAACCTCAAAAAACGCGGAATCACAAAGGAATTTGTAACCCTTCACGTCGGTGCAGGTACATTCAAACCGGTGACATCGGAAACCATTGGGCAACATGCCATGCATGCCGAACAGTTTTCGGTACATTATGACGTGATCCATAAGCTGAAAGAACAAAATGAGGCCGTAGTTGCAGTGGGTACAACCGGTATGCGGACATTAGAGAGCCTTTACTGGCTGGGGCTGCAATTGAAAGAGGAAAGGCCGGCAGAAGCCCGGCCACTTTTTCTTCCGCAGTGGTTTCCCTACCGGTATAAGCATGACCTGCCTGCTAAAAAGGAGGCCTTGGAGGAACTTCTCCGGTGGATGGACCGGCATAAAACTGAGCGATTGCAAGGTGAAACGGCGCTCATCATTGTGCCGGGTTATCCTTTCCGGGTTACAGATGCCCTGGTTACAAACTTTCATCAGCCGGGCAGTACATTGTTGCTGCTGGTGGCCGCATTTGCCGGTGATGCCTGGAAAAATGTATATCAGCATGCCATCGATAATCATTACCGGTTCTTGAGCTACGGTGACAGTTGCTTGTTTTTCAAAGAAAACCAGTAAGAGAATAAATATTATAATTTTTGAAATGCGCTGGCCGGTAACGCAATGAATGATACGGTATAATACAAATAAAACCTATGAATAATGATATTTTTGGACGTGCTTTTCATGACTACATGGCCGGGAAAACCGATGGGGTGATCCTTGTTGAGACAAGTTTATCAGAGATTGATGAGTTACCTGTCTCATATTTTTTTCGCCCCTTTACAGAGATGCCGGAGTGGGAAAAGCTGGTAATGGAGAAGTGCCGCGGTCGTGTGCTTGACGTTGGGGCAGGGGCAGGCAGCCATGCCCTGGAGTTGCAGAACAGAGGCATGCAGGTATGTGCTGTTGACATTTCACCGGGCGCAGTGGAGATCATGCGGCGGCGGGGAGTGGCCGATGCCCGTTGTACTGATTTCTTTGATCTGAAGGAAGAAGGTTTCGATACCATTTTGTTTTTGATGAATGGCGCCGGAATGGCCGCCACCCTCAACGGGCTTGAGTTGCTGCTTGGCCATGCCTCAGGCTTGCTCAATGCCAATGGCGAAATATACCTTGAGTCAACAGATTTGATCTATATGTATGAAGAATCAGACGGTTCTTTTGTGATACCGATGCAGGACAAATATTACGGAGAACTGGAATACCGGCTGGTTTATGATGGGATCAAAGGCAAACCTTTCCC
>SL_3KL_010_SEDDRAFT_10001287_pt1 | contig 22600 bp, 17 predicted proteins | sample SodLakKL_010_SED_2_FD_10381 | JGI IMG/M metagenome (IMG submission 10381) | reverse complement strand
AAGGAAAAATGACTGCTATAAACATAGTTATTAACCCCGAAAAGTGTAAACAAAATTCAGGACGGGTCAGTAAAAAAGATCCTCCTCAATATTAAAGGTCCTTTGTGTATTGTTGCGGGAATAATCAAACAGCATATCTCCGTTTTCCCTGATCAATCTGACGAAGTTGAGGTCGTACCAAACAATTGCCCTTCCGACACTCAACCCCGACAGCACATCCAGCTGTGTGTTGCCATTGCTGAATTCGGTTACCTTGATGGTTGCATTGTTCCGGATGCGCAAATAATCAATAGTGATTGACCTTCCTCCCTCAATGGTGATTAAGACAACTCCCTGCTCGTTTTTAAGGAAATTGATATTGGCAATTGCGTTGTACACAGTTGGTGCCCTTCTTCTGAAGCCAGGGTTGTATCGGTCGAGGGCCTGTTGTGCTGCTGCACCCGGAATGACGACATTTTCCAGTTTGATGAGGTTGATGGCTGCAAACAGGCCTGCTATTGCCCGGTCGTAATCCTGGGCTAGCAATCTATCGTTCTCCTCTTTAAGTGCAACAACAGGATCAAATATTTCTGCTGTTTTGTAGGCCATGGATGCAACTTTCATCCCTGTATTCGCAAAGGAAGCGCCTGTCAGGTAAACGACACCCTGTTTGTCAAAGTCAATTCCAAACGCATTAAAATCGGGGTTTTCCGCATAGATATCGGTCCCTTGATGCACGCCTCCCAAACTAAATCTTGTAACAAACATGAAATGATTGGCAGGGTTTAGTGTATCAAGGTTTGCGCGTTGTGCCCATTGCAGTCTTCCTGATGGATCATACTTCGCCAAAAAAACATCAGCATAATCCTCAACGGCGAAATCATGGCGACCGAAAACGACCTGATCATTAAAAGTGCCGGCGAAATAGATGTTCTGATCAGGGTCTAAAGCAACATGGTAGGCGATGGCACTGCGCTGGCTGTCTGGTTGCCTGACCCACTGCAGTACGCCGTTATAATCAAATTTTGCAAGAAAGGCACCGTGTGTTTCATTTTCTGATGATAAGCTGAAGTTGCCAAACTCGGCTTCTCCCCTGAAAAACCCCGTAACGTAAGCATTACCCATGTTGTCGAACACAAGGTCATTCCTGTTACCACCCCGGTGTCCGCCAAAATCATAGACCTGCTCCCATATGCTGCCGGCCAGGGCTCCGAGATGCGGGCTATCATCCAGTTCAATTACAATTGCCTCGACCTCGGCATACCGGGGCATGGTCAATCCAACCGGTGCATTGATGTATGTGGGGTCACAAACGGTATACATTTCATCGTTGTAAACTACGTAATCTCCACCCGGATGACGCGAAAAACCAACAGCGGTTGCAATGTGGTCATCATATTCCAGTCCGACAACCTGCAGGTTCAGGAGTTCCCTGATCAGATAGGCAAATAGCACCGACCTGTCTTCACAGTCTGAATAGGGATAATGGAGTACCTCCTCAGCAAAGAAAAACTTTTCATAACCAAACTGCTCTTTATCCGTTTTGTAATCGAATGCGGTTTGTGTAAAGCGCAGTAAAAGATTTGCTGCATCTGCTTCCTGCCTGTCGGTAATAAGAGGCATCAGGTTTTGAGCGAGTGATTCCTGTGCAATGGGCGAAACAGCCGAATCAAAATAAACATTGATCTGCGACTGCGGATAATCGGCATAAAACTTAATGGTATTTGCACAATAGGCGAACTCAAGGCTATGGGTTTCTCCTCCATAATCGAATGTGAGCTCGCGTGTTGTCGGGACATTTCCAAGATTCAGCGGACTGTTTATGTTCATGTCCATGATGCGGGGAGCATCGGGGAAGTCCTGATCGTATGTATACACGCTTGGTGCATCCCCTTCAACGAGGTAAAAACGGATGCCATCAAAGACCTGGTAGCTGATCTCATATATTTGATGCATGGATGGGAGCATCAACATTGCCTGATTGTCATAATAGGCGGCCCGTGCCCTGTATCCGGAGCGGTTCATCAAAAACCATGTGAGAAGGACGGCACCGTTTTCTGAACGGGTATATATTTCACGGGCTGTGTTTCTTACCAGCATGTAATAGCCCCAATCGTTCAGGTTCATTTGTCTTCTGTGTTCACCCAGCTGATTCACCAGATGGTTATAATTTGCTTCGCTGGCATCTGTCCAAAACAGGGCAATTGTTTCATTGTTAATGGTGTTTGGTACCCGGACCATAATGGCCGGATCATAGGTTAACCTGATGCGATTCCCATAAAAATTGAGGTTCAGGCTGCGCGTGGGAAATCTGTCAGGTTCGTGTCTTTGTATTGATGGAAGCTCGGGTTCGACAGCAGGCCTTTCCACCATTATGACCTCCTCCCTGGATACAGGCAGGGTTCGTGCGGCGGGTTCCTCAACCTGTGGCTCATGCCTCGGCATTATAACCGGTTTTGGTTTTTCATCAATCCGGACTCCGGTGAAAATCTGATACGACTCCCACCGTTGATTCAGGTATTCAGTAAACTCTTTATCACGCTGAATCACATATTCATCATAACGCTGCCTCATCTGATTCAAAAACGCCTCATATTCCTTCTTATACTGCTCAAATTCGGACTCACGTTGTCTGGCATAATCTTCAAAATCGGGAAACTGGGCATGAGCCGCATTAAGTATAAGTAAAGCAAAGGCAAAGTGGAGGATGCGGATAAGGTTCTTCATCTGTTTATAATTTCGTAACTATCTGTTATTTAGATCTTTGTGATTGTGCTTAAGCTGCTTCAGGGCGCTGGTGGGGTGTTGCCCGCATTTACCCCAGGGCGTTGCCGCTGGGCTGAATTAAGTTGCCCTTATCAGGGCGTTCCGTTTACTGCCGCGAACCCTTCGAGCTTCCAGCTTCTTCCTTCGAGCTTCGAGCTTCGAGCTTGAGTAAGCATGAACAAAGTGAGAGCATAAAACACTGCCTGAGAAGACAAAGTCTTTTCAGGCAGCATAAAGTTTCCGGAAGTTCTTAATTGCGCTCCCGGTCTAACTTTCTCATTTCGTCCTCAAAGGTGTTCTTGAACCGATCATAGTCATAATCGAGGCGCAAACGTTCGTCGCCACGAATCCGTTGATTCATAGCGCTTAGGATCTCACTGCCTGAAAGCTCAATGGCAACATAAGTACGATATCTTCCTTCATCAGTCCTTGTTGTCTCTTCGCAGATGATTCTTGTACCGGTTAACTTTTGATTGATTACCTCACGTGACAAACCTTCATAACGTTGTTGATATTCCTGCATATCACCAATTGTAATGTCCTGAACATAATTATCAATCACTGCCTTTACTGTTACTTCGATTTGTCCGGCCAGGTCAGCACGGGCATTGCTAACTGCCATCCTTTTGGAGTTTGACATGTTGGGGCTGTCTGCGCTGCTGTTTGCCCTGAAATATTCAGAATCTGAACGATATTCCGGATCACTGCATAACACTGTAATCCTTTCTTCGCCCCTGGGAAGATCATCTTTTGAGCGACATTGTGTGAAAACAAACACTGTGGCTGCAAGTAACAAAGAAAACAGAATAAAAAGCTTTTGATTTTTCATGATGTCTTGGTTTTGGTTATTAATTAGTTAACGTTTTAATTTCTGAACTTATATTTCAAACAAAAAAACCATTCTCTCATATTTACCAGGATGTTGTATACGGGTGATTGTAAATTCTGTAGGTTTGCTTTTCACCATCATGCCCTTCCCGGTATTCGATATATCCGCTGATTCGCGGCAATCTTCTTTCCAATGCACTTGTTGCGGTTGCAATGATTGGATCATTAAATTCAACATTTAGTTTATGATTGCCACGCCCTGAAAAGCTCTTTTCGATATCCCTTATCAAGATGGGTGGCAAATCTTCAAAATTCAGTATTATTTGCTCGATCACAAAAGTTGCATCATGTTCAGCATAAATATTGATGTTCAGTCCGGTTCTGTGCACTGTCTCTGCATCTTCCTCAAGCGCAGTGAAATGAATGGGTTGCCTCAGGGAGATGCGCACTTTGTCTTCATTCACATCAAAATAAAACTTCTTTCGTATTGGTGATGTCCCAAAACGATAATGCACCTCAATATGATTTTCGGGGTCATCATAACAATAATCTACATCATAATCGATCACCCAAAAATCGCCATCCGCCTGCTTGCCAGTGATCCGTGCACATTCGCTGCGGATATTGGGTTGCTGTGAGGTTGTAAACCTTCTATCGCCCGCCCTGAGGGCAAAACGGAGAGTTCCCAGGCTGCTGTTCTCTTCATAAAGGTTGATGCTGTTTAAGAGTCCCCTGTATCGATTGACTCCATTTAAAGCCTGCTCCTTTCTGCCATCGACAAAGGAGGCAGCCAGTGTTTGAAGTTCAGAAATGTTATTGTTTATCTGCTCAATGGAGGTAACTTCAGCCATGGCATCAAGCAAGTCATGGAGCTGGGCGGCAAGGCGCCGTTGCATGAGCTGGAAATCCATAACCAGCTTCCTGAGTTCAAATTCCGGAAACGGATACCTGACATGGTATCTGTATTTCTCTTTTCCTGTCCTTCTGTCGCGCAGATGCTCCCAATAAAAACCTTCAGCCCTCGACAGTGAAATACCCTGAAGGTAAGGAATGTCTCCTGACTGGGTGGTGATGGTTGCCGTATATTTTTCCAGAAATACGGTTATATGTTCATTGTAGTTAACCTGTTCTGTAACCATTTCACTTTCAGCTTTCACATGGTCGGCCACCGAGGTAACGATCCGCTCTTTAATAAGCATCAGTGCATTTTGCTGCGCCTCAGTGATAGAGGATCCCTCTGCATTAATAATGATATAGTCCTTTTCCAGTGTATTAACCCAGTCTGGTGTACGCCTTTGGCTGCTGTCGACCACCCTGTATTGTGCACAGGCATTTGTGGTAATCAAGAGAACACACATCCAGAAGATCGGTAAAAATAGCTTTTGCTTATTTTGCATTCCATTCATAATGAGCTGTATTGCTGATTATCTTTTTACTTCAATGTTTTCAAAACGAAGGGTTCCCAACCGATGAAACTCAAATTCAAGCAACCGTAAGAATGTTACCAGGTCAATGTTGTCGTCACGATAAACAAATGTTCTCCTGGTGGGCACACCCCTTGCAAGGTCCACCCGGTTGCCGCTAAACAGGTTTCTTCTGAATTCATTGCCCTCTCTGTCAATGAATCTATAGTTCCTTATCCGAATGGTGGTATTTTCAACCTGATTGGTTAGCATGAGGGCTATTTCCAGTCCGGTACCGGTATATTCAACATGAAGAACTTCCACCTCAAGATTTTGAAGCCTTCCTTTCATTCCGGCTGCGACTTTTTGTTCTGGTGGGTGTTCTTCCTGACGGTGTTGTTCCGTAATCCGCTCCGGCAGCGGACCGATTTCACCGGCCATTTCCATGCAAATGTCGTAACACTCTCTGCTCACAGGTGGTATTGAAGTCAGAATTTCAACCGCCTCCCTTTTTCTGCCCTGCTCAACAAGGCTTTGTGCAGTGGAAATAACCAATTCGCATTCTGTATTATAAAAAGAAAGGATTCGATCTTTTGCCCGCTCAATAAACACTCTGAATTGGCCTGCCCGGGGTTCTATAGACCTTATCGCATGTGTGAAGGCCCGCTCCCTGCTTTGGTCAACACCACGCACTTCCAGATTTGTTTCTCCAAAAACGGCTCCTGAATAATTGTCAATTATGGTAAAAGAGATGTAAAGGGTAAGGGCATGCATAGGTGGCGCTGTTGAAGTGATATCTTCGCTGACCACGCTAATTTGGGGTACCATAGCGAAATAGCTTGCTGACTCCTGGGCAGACAGACCGTTCAGGTTAATGATATTGGACATCCTGGCAAGTAACAGATTTCTGGCCTGTCCGGTAATATCAACATCCTCCCCGATATTCGGGGTAATGGCGATACGATCACCGTCGTCCATTCCAGTCTGATGGTTTTGGGAAAAAGCAACTGCTGCGATTGTAAGAAAAGTAAATAAGGTTAAAAGTATTTTTGTATGCATGGCATAAAAGATTTGGTTTTTGGTTTAAGCTATCGCTCTCCAATAATCAGCCAGGCTTCTCCAAGGCCTCTTTGGTGAATATGTGAATCGATATTAAAGTTTTGTCGCAGGTAGGATGCCAGGCTGCTCACAAAGCGTCTGGTATCCATGGCACGCTCGCGGCCTCTTGGATCGACGGTAAACAAGGGGATGCGAACCTGTTCAAGACGCATGAAGTTATTGGAACCATCTGTAAGTGAGTAACGACCTTCAACGGTGTTATCCTCAATCCAATATTCAATGATGTCGATCAGTTCCATTTCGTATCCATCGTAATTAAAGAAGTCATAAAGGTCGAAAAAGGCATTGTCCCAGACCTGAACCCTTATAGAAACCTGGCGACCGATGCGAAACATATCTTCAAAATGGGTCATCAGCCTTCCGTTGAACTCATCCATATAGCTCAGGACAGCCTCTTCGAGCAGAAGATCGGCAGGTGCAGCAGTGCTGGGTTGTCCAGAACCTGCAGCAGCTGCAACCATGGAGGCCGTGTATGCATCAATCCCACGCAAATTAAAGGTGATCCACTGTTGCGGTCCTCTTGAATTGATTGTAAAATCAAGGTCCAGGATGATATCTGCCTGTGCAACACGCTTTAACCGGTCTATAGGACTTTCAGCAATTCCAGCGCCTGTTTCCCCGGAGGCCAGCATTTCAAGTTCGGCAGCTTGCCTTTCCAGATTTCGCAACTCCTGTTCCAGGTCTTTGAGCGGGAAGCCTCTGTCGGCCATGATCCCTCCCATTTTGGTAATTACCATCCGGAGATCGGGATCGCTTTGCATCGCCCTTCGATAGTCGGGAATGGTTTGCTCGATCCCATCACTTACGAAGGTCGTTGAATAGCCCCTTGAAATACAATACTGCTCGCTGGGAACGACCATGATTGTAGGACGGCGTGCGGTTTGCCCGAAGGCAACAGAAACAAAAATGATAAAGAGGGTCAAAAAAGGAAAAATACGTTTCACAATGGGTGTTTTTTTTAGGATTAATAATTAAAAACCATGATCCAGCCGCCTGGCAATACCTGCATTTTCCAATTCGCGCCTCAGGTTATCATGCATGATCTGGACGTAAACACCAACCTTATAATAATTTCTTTCGATACGCACACGATCACGTCCGGAAGGCGGACCATCCGTTGACAATGCAATAAAGCTGAGATATCTGCCACCAGTCTTGAAAAATTCATCAAAATAGTCAGCGTGCTTCACATCGGCGTTATGATCAGTTACAATTGCCGGTGTGCGTCCCACACCCGTCCCCGCAGGAATGCCCTGAAAAATGCTGGCTGCAATCGCATTGCGCTTGGCAGCTCGTACAGCGTCTTCCGGTGATCGGCCATACCCCCAGACCTTAACTGCCTTGGTTCCATCTTGTCCAACACCTGCAGGCTGTATCTCGTAATTGTAACTGCTGCTGTACAAAATCTGACGCTCTCGTCTGGAGGCGCAACCAAATAGCATGGATAAAACAAGAACAGTCAGAAGTAAGGTTTTGGTTTTCATAATTATCTTATAAATGCAGTTAACCATAATATCTATAAATATACATATTTAAACTGCTATAAAAATATTTTTGTTCCAGAAATATCAACTTTTTTATACAAATATATCAAAAACAAGCCAAATAACAAACAAATAAGCCAACCAAACAATTAAACAACGTCAATCTGTTGCTATGACGTTGTGACCTGACACAAAATCAAGATTAAAAAATGAACCTTATCCCAAAGAATGGAGATCCACCTTCCCTTCCAGGGAAAATATCGGTATAAAGCAATTCCGTTTCTTCATCCCCGAAGGATGCATTGCCAATGGAGATGTGTTGGTTATAACCGGCAACAAGCTGCATATAATGGGCCAAATGTATTCCCAAACTGCCTCCGGCATTCAGAAATATACCCTGAATCTCTTCCTCAACCAGATCCTCATTCCTGGCCGTTTCCAAAAACACACCAAAGTGGGGACGTATTTCAAAGTTTCTGACAAAATGATATCCCTTGGCCAGGCTTATACCATATTGCAGGAAGGAGAAATCCTCTTCCGCGAATGTTTGTCCATCGTCTGCCAGGTAATCATACGATCCGGCATCAAAGCCAACCATGCCGGACAGGTAAAAAGCCGGGATACCAAAAAAGCGACCGACAGACGCCCCCAATTCAGCAGTAAAACCTCCCATTTCCGCATTGCTGTAGTCGAATCTGAGCTCTATACCCAGATCATTCTGCTGCTGCAAAACGAAACCCTCCTGTAACCTTCTGCCACTGGTCTGATAAAATATGCTTGGTTCCATTTCTGACATCGCTTCCCCGCGGTTATCACTGATCTCACTACCGGCACGGATCACTCCCCGGCGGGTTTCGACAATCTGTCCCGTGGTCCTGTCATATCGATGCTCGTAAACAAAAAAGCGCTGATCAACCCGCAACCCCTCTTTTTTGCCAATACGTGCAGCAAGTGGGCGCACAGAGTGAAGTGGCGTAACAACATTAAAGTCAGTATAATTTCGTTCAAGCTCGGTAAGCATTTGATCGTAGGCTCTTTGAGTCAGGGAAGCAATGAGCTGATCATCTGATCGACTGGATGTAATCTGTCCAAGAAATGTGTGTTCTTTGTAATTATAAGCAGAAGCGCTGGTCGATACACTTGTAATGTATTGCAAATCAGGACTAAGCTGATTATACAGTGCCTGTTTTGCAGCAGCATCCTCCCGGCTGTCTCCCGGCAACACCCATGCATCATATATCAGACCACGCTCCGCCTCAGAAAGATTAATCCGGAACAAAGAAGCTCTTAACTGTCCGGAAAACCCCTCATAATCATCTGCTTTTACGCGCTTTAGCTCCGTGAAGTCCAGGGCAATGATGTAGCTTCTTTCAATCAGCCTGTTACCATAATCCATCAATGCCAGGTTTCCCCTGGTTGTTGCCTGATTTCGCATCACCTCTTCAACCGTTGCATTCATCATTCCCCTTTTATGAATCAGTTCCATATCCATCAGGCCATTCTCCTTTCTGTTGTACCAAAAAGAGATGATCTCGCGTGGATACTGATTTTCATTGAGTTGTTGGAGAATATGTTGTTGATGGATCACATTTGTTTCAGCATGCCTTACGTTTCTGAACCGCAATACCGGTTCAGACAAAGGGTTTACGAAAAATTTTTCACTCTGATTGACCGCTCTAAATGCATCTATAAGCATTGATGAGAAAGGATCTCCGTTCTGATAGACCAGGATCAGAGAAATTGAACTCCTGTCGTATGCTTCAGGAATTATTGCCACACCTTCTCTTTGCATCTTATCCTCAGCTTCCTGGGCCTGAAGCTTTAGAAAAAACAACAACGCAAGGCAAAAACAAACACAAACCTTTTCTATATTCATCATCATTAAAAGTTTTTAGCAGCAAATTTTCATTCATTCGACAACAGAAGTAACATCTCTATAATTCTCGATTATCATATACCATTTACAAATATAAAAAAATAAATAACGGTTTTTAAATGAATCCTATTTGAAGATGAGGGGATAAGGATAATCTGTTACTGACTGCTTAAAATCAACGGTTTTAAGCTCAAAAACAAAAGAAAAATCAGATTTTCTTCACAGAAATACTATATTTGCTTCATCTTTAAAGTCAAAAATGGTCATTCTGTAATTATTCAAAACCTACAAATCCTTATGTTTTATTTTTTGCGTTATTTTTCTATCCTACTGCTTTATCTGTTTCTTAGTCAGGGCTCAATTGCCGAAACGCACCATCGTGTGCGAATAGATCTTGACAACCGCGACATCAAAGAAGTTGCCGCCCTCGGCGTTGCTATGGACCTCTATGAATTCAGGCCCGGTGTATCGGTAGCCGGTGAGTTTTCTGAGTCTGAACTCAAACTACTCTCAGATGCCGGATTTTCTTACACAATCCTCATTGAGGACATGAGTACCTTCTACCAGGCACGAAATAAGGGAATAGACATTGACGAAGTGAACCGACAAATGCGGGAAGCTGCCCCAAGGTCACAGTATCCCACCCCGGAAAATTTCACTTTGGGATCAATGGGCGGGTTTCATACCTACAGTGAACTTCTCGACGATCTGGATGCCATGCATGATTTATTTCCCGAACTTATTTCAGCCAGGCAACCGATCGGCACAACAAACTCTATTGAGGGAAGACCGGTTTACTGGGTAAGGATCTCAAATGATCCTGAAGTTCAACAAGATAATCCAAAAGTTTTATACACCGCCCTGACACATGCACGGGAACCTGCTTCAATGCAGCAAATGCTTTTTCAGATGTGGTACCTTTTGGAAAACTATGACTCCGACCCGGAGATCCAATACCTGGTCGACAATGTTGAAATGTATTTTGTGCCTTGTGTCAATCCCGACGGTTATGTATACTGCGAAACAACCCACCCGAACGGGGGAAGCATGCATCGCAAGAATATGCGTATAAACCCGGGTGGCAGCATCGGTGTTGACCTGAACCGTAATTTCGGTTACATGTGGGGGTTCGACAATGTGGGCTCATCACCAAACCCATCGGCGCAAACCTACAGGGGTACAGCGCCTTTTTCTGAACCGGAAACGCAGCTGCAAAAAGAATTTGCAGAAACGTATGATTTATCACTGGCACTCAACAATCACACATTCAGTGACCTGTTGATTTACCCGTGGGGTTATAACGACCAGCTTACTCCCGATGGAGATATTTTCATTGCTTACGCACAGTACCTGACAAGGGAAAACAATTATGTGTACGGAACCTGCTACGAAACCCTCGGCTACTTTGCCAATGGGGTATCTGACGACTGGTTTTACGGTGAGCAGGGAACCAAGGATAAGGTTTTCGCCTTTACACCTGAAGCAGGTAAGCCCAGCGATGGCTTCTGGCCTGCCATACATAGAATAGAAGAGATTTGTGCCGGCCACACACATATGAACCTCGGACTTGCGCGGCTGGCCCTGCAATATGCCGAACTCACCGATTTAACCGATAAATACATCTCTCACGAAAGCCCGGACATTGAGTTTGGCATTATAAACCTGGGGCAGGCAAGCCCGGCAGACTTTACAGTTTCCATTACCCCCCTAAGTTCAACGATTATTGGTGTTGGAGATCCAATCTCTTTTAGTGATATGGACGTTCTGGAAACAGCAACTGCATCAATAAGCCTGGAGCTGCAACCCCATGTAAACACAGGAGAAGAGGTTCGCTTTGTTTTATCTTTGGATAACGGAACTTTTGCATGGAACGACACAATTACCAAGTTTTACGGAGAGCCGGAGCTGGTCTTTTTCGACCCATGTGATGACCTCTCGAACTGGAATACCACAAGCTGGGGCAACTGCAGCCAGCAGTATTTCTCTCCACCGGCATCCATAGCAGACAGTCCGGGTCAAAACTATGAAAACAATGCCAATACCACAATTACGAGCCAGCAAGCATTTGACCTGAGCAACGCCACCGTTGCCTGGGTTGAGTTTCATACAAGGTTCGACATAGAGGCAAACTGGGATTATGTACAGTTCATGTATTCCACCGACAACCAAAACTGGACACCACTCGAAGGCAATTACACCACAACAGGTAGCGCCAATCAGGATCCCGGACAACCGGTTTACGACGGAAACCAGGCTGACTGGGTGCTTGAAGAGGTGGACCTCTCCCATCTGACCGGCGAAGAAGAGGTATGGTTCCGCTTTCGTCTGATCAGCGATCACATCATTAACAGGGAAGGTTTTTATTTTGATGACTTCAAACTTTACACACTTGATTACAGTCCCGGTTATTTTTTCTTCCCGCCCGAAACAGTCACTTTATATCAGCATCAAGCGGTAGAAATCGATTTCTCTGAATATGTTTCATGGGAACTTGAAGGGGAGATATCGGTCAGCTGGCATAATAATGAGCACCTTCATGTCGAAATCTCCGGACCTGCAAGCGTTCTGCTCCATAATCCCGATTCNCAGTGGACCGGAGAAGAAACCATATCCTTTGGAATTGCTGATGACCTGGCAGATCTGGAGCAGGATGTGCATTTCGTTGTAGAACCTGTTCCTGCTCCCGTTATTACTGGGCAGCAGGAGATAGAAATTATGCAGGGAGAGTCAGTTGTTTTTGAGCCGTTTCTTATTGCTGTTGAAGATGCCCACTTCAATTATCCGGAAGAATTCACTATTCTGTTGCATGAAGGCGAAAACTATCAGATTGAAGATGAAATGGTTATCATTCCTGATCCTGCCTTTTCAGGTGTTTTGCAAGTTCCGGTGGTTGTGAATAACGGTTACCAATCCAGCGATCCGTTTTCTTTTGAGATTATGGTGGATTCGGACACACAAATTCCTGAAGCGAAACATCATGAGGAAGTAACCGTTTATTATGATAAATTATCTGATCAACTGGTCATTTTGCTTTCCTCCGACCTTTATGGAAAACCCATTGACCTGTATATCTTCAAGTCAAGTGGCAGCGGGGTATTCCAGCGGCAAATTTCCAGCAGGCCTGAGATCAGGCAGGCCCTCCCAGACTTGACGTCTGGTGTATACATCGTTCACTTGCGGGGAGCGATAAACAAAACCACCAAGATCATAATTCCTTAAGGCAAAAAATCATTTGGCGAACGCTTCATCAGCTATAATTAATCAAGATGCGAAAGATACAGTTACATTGGCAAATTCTCATTGCACTCATATTAAGTATTTTATTTGGAATCTTTTTTACTGATCACGTTGAATACGTGAGCTGGATGGGTGAGGTCTTCTTACGGGCGCTAAGAATGATCATTGTTCCCCTGATCTTTTCAAGTATCGTTTCAGGTGTAACAGGCATTGGCTCGGCAAAGAACCTGGGGCGAATGAGTGCGAAGACATTTGGTTATTATCTGACAACCAGCTTCTTTGCCATCATGACCGGATTATTCATGGTAAACCTGCTCAAGCCCGGTCAGGGTGCAGACCTTGGTTTAAGCGGCATCGTTGAAGGTCTGGACGTTGGTGCAGAGACATTCGGACAAACACTGATCAACATCATTCCGGTCAACATCATTGAAGCGATGGCAACCGGGGATATGCTTTCGATCATATTCTTCGCAATCCTTTTTGGTTTTTTCACCACCAAAGTAAAGCCATCATTCAGGCAACCCATTGAAAAAACATTCAATGCCATTTTTGCAGTAATGATGCAACTGACCATGTTTGTGATCCGTTTCACACCACTGGGGATATTTGGTATTGTTTCAGGAATCGTGGCAGAACATTCAGACAATCTTTTACCGGTAATGAACAGTATGGGGCTATATATGATAGCGGTGATCGCTGCACTGGCCATCCATGCCACCATCATTCTGCCCTTGCTGGTGCGTTTCCTCGGTCGCTCAAATCCGCTGAAGCATTTTCGCTGCATGTCGGTACCTTTGCTTACCGCTTTCTCCACCTCCAGCAGCAATGCTACGCTACCGCTTACCCTTAAAGCGGTTGAGCATAACAGTGGTGTTTCCAACGAAACAACCGGTTTTGTGCTCCCCCTGGGTGCCACCATCAACATGGATGGCACGGCACTTTATGAGTGTGTGGCGGCCTTGTTCATTGCACAGGCTTATGGCATTGAACTAACGCTGCTTCAACAGGCCATTGTGGTAATAACGGCCCTGCTGGCTTCAATAGGTGCTGCAGGAATACCGATGGCAGGACTGGTGATTATCACCATCATCCTGACCGCAGTCGGTTTGCCTCTCGAAGGGGTTGGACTGATCCTTGCCGTTGACCGTATCCTGGATATGTTCCGCACAACCGTAAACGTATGGAGCGACTCCTGCGGTGCTGTAATCATTGCCCGCTCTGAAGGGGAAACGTTGAAGGTATAGATGGTTTAGCGTTTACCTTGGTTGATTTGTTCGTTGTTTTTTGTTGTTTGTTTTTTTATCCGTTCTGATCCGTTGCATCCAAGTTATCCTCATGCTATCTGTTTTAATGGAACACTGACCCGTCCTGATTTTTGTTTACACTTTTCGGGGTTAATAACTATGTTTTTAGTGCGCATTTTACTTTACATTTTGGACAGCTCAAGCGCTGTCCCTACAAGTTTTGACGTTNTAAAATATGCAGGCCGGCCAAGTCCGGCCTATACACTCTAAACTCTAAACCCTAAACAGATTTATGCGGATTTCAGGACGAGACACTCAGATCTCATTTCCCAGATCTCATTTCCCAGATCTCATTTCCCAGATCTCAGTTCCCAGATCTCAGTTCCCAGATCTCAGTTCCCAGATCTCAGTTCCCAGATCTCATTTCACTGATTCAGCAAAAACTCAATGGCTGCTTCAATGATTTCATCTTTTTTCAGGGAGATATGGTCATCCGTAACAGGGATTTTAGCATAAATGTCGGGCGCTACACCCGGTTCGATGCTGGCACCATCAGGAGAGTAAAACCTCGAGCTGGATACACGTAGCAACCAACCGTTCGGAAGATCCCAAAAGGCGGGAATCCCTCCACCCCCGCCGGTGGTGTCACCAATGAGGGTTGCAGTTTCAACGGCACTCATATACTGGGCAAAATAGGTGGTGGCACTGTAGCTCTTTCTGTTTGTTAAAACCGCAACAGGACCTGAATAACGAAGACCGTCATGGGGTTCAATAAACACCTCTTCCGACCGGAAATCTTCATGTCCCGGACCATTTTTTATGTAATTGGTGCCGGCATAAACAGTCTGGTCTGTAAACCTCGAAGCAATTCGTTGTCCGTTCCCGGGACTGCCACCCCCATTGTTGCGCACATCAATGATAAGGCCCTTTAATTGGTCCGGATTGTTTAAGATCTGTAAGAGGTTATCCAGGTTTCCATCGCTAACGGGACTGCCGAAACTGCCATAGTATACGTAGAGAATGNTGTCATCATTTCCAACAGGAGCGACAATGAACGGACCAATGTAACGTTGTNTCCCACGGAGATACTCCCGCTCAATGATCGAGAAATAGAANTTTTCCGGACTGTTAAGGTACCATTCCCAGTAACGGGAGCGNTCGAACGAACTTAGCANATTTACATGACCGTCGCGAAGCNNATAAAGCATCTCTGCGCANAGATCAAAGAGTTCGACGGGTGTCATATCCGGTGAAATCTGCGGCCGGAAATGATCATAAACGGCATCCCAGTCTATCCCCTTCTCTTCAAAAAACGAGTAATGGTGGTCTGTAAAAGTCCATATCTCATCAAAAACCGTTACAGGATCCTGGCCGGGATCATCATCCATAAAAATCTTCTCACAAGAAACAGACAATATAAATAAGCTACCGGATAGTAAAACAATCTGAAAATATGACTTCATAATCAAACCTTTTTAATTCATCAAAAACAAAAGTTCAAGAACCAATTGATGGCTGGTGTTATAGAGACTGAGACCATGGTCGCCCCTGATATGAGAATAATCCCAAACGTAACCGATGCGCAGTCGATTCGGATTATTCATGCGGCCCAGCTGTCTGTTGTAATGGATCCCGGTGACTATATGTCTGTAATTGCCGGGATGTAACCACAAATCAACATTGTTTGTCAACACCTCACCTCCAGAAGATCCAAGCTGGTAAGATGCACCATACTCCGGAATCCTGATTCCGTATCCAAAAATGCCAAATGCCAATGAAAAATCGAAGTTAAATCCCCTGTCAAAAAGATAAACTGTGTGTGTAACATCAAGCCGGGGCTTTAAATTAGTAATCAGATCAGCATAAAGAAAAGAATTGCTTAAAACGGGTGCAATCCGTAAATTTGCATAAGTATCAATTTGGCCACCAACGTAATAATCAGCAAGGCTTCGAATATTCAATTTGCGCAAATGGGAATAGTGGATTTCAATAAAAGGATTATTAACCGTAGTACCTGCATGCTGCGGATTTAACAGCTGAAACCCGATACCGGCAAAATTTAACTCAGTTCTGTAGCGCGCATTTTCAGCATACCTGCTGAACGATAAGACCACACCGGGACCGACATAATGCAGGTTAGACATGCGTTGATCGAGCAAACGGGCATAGGTAAAACCCTGACCAATTTTGAAGAAAACATCATTAGCCGGCATATCGGCTATGTGCGTCGGACGAAGATGCCCCTGATCCCTTTGCTGATAAAGGTTTAAATGCCCTCCTTCAGCATTATGGATACCAAAAAGGATCAGAAAGAGCAAAAAAAGAAAACGTATTTTCATTATTTTGATGGGATATGTTAGTAACCTGCAAAGATAAACCATCATAATCGATTACCGATTATCGATTACCAATTATCGATTATCGATTATCGATTATCAGTTATTGATTATTAAAAAACAATAAACAATGGGTGACAAAGAATGGCCATACGGGTAAAACGAAAATGAATCATTATTTTTGCAAAGATGAGTCAGGACCACATGAAAAACGATCAGAAGCGCAATATTTACGGCGCAACGCTGGATGAACTGGCAGCCATTGCCGAGAAGCATTCCATTCCATCCTATGCAGCGGGTCAAATTGCCGGGTGGCTCTACAAGCATCACGCGGATGCCTGGGGTCAAATGACCAATCTTTCAAAGCAGGTTAGAAAAATGCTGCAGGACTTTTATACGTTGGATGTGGCAGATCCTGTTGATGTAATTGTTTCCTCGGATGGCACAAAAAAATACCTTTTTAATGTGAATGGGATGGGCAATGTTGAGTCGGCCTACATTCCTGAAGGTGAACGACATACTCTGTGTGTTTCATCCCAGCTTGGCTGCAGGATGGGCTGCAATTTTTGCATGACCGGGCGGATGGGATTTCATGGGCAGTTGGGGAGTGGAGATATATTGAATCAAATTCGCAGTATCCCGGAAAGAGATCAGCTCACGAACATTGTATATATGGGAATGGGTGAACCTTTCGACAATACGGATGAGGTGCTCAAAAGTTTAGAGGTGCTGACTTCTGATTGGGGGTTTGGAATGAGTCCGAAAAGGATTACCGTATCCACCATTGGTGTGTTACCCGGGATGAAACGTTTCCTGGAAGAAAGCAGATGCAATCTTGCAGTCAGTCTTCATAGCCCCTTCGAGGAGGAGCGCAGGGCATTGATGCCTATGAATAAAGCTTATCCGCTGAAAGATGTATTGGATACCATCAGAAGTTTTCCAAAAGGAAAACAACGGCGGATTTCATTTGAATACATTGTTTTTGGGGGATATAACCACTCTGCATCACATGTTAAGGAACTGGCACGGGTATTGCAGGGTATTGCCTGCAGGATCAATCTGATCCGTTTTCACAGCATCCCGGATAGCCACCTTAAGCCCCCGTCGGAAGCTGATTTGAATCAATTTAAGACATTACTGGAAGCTAAAGGATTCATCACCATCATCAGGAAGTCGCGCGGACAGGATATAAATGCAGCTTGCGGAATGCTGGCCAATGAATCGGTTAAAAAATGAACCTATGGCAGTAATTGGAAACATCATAAAAACAACACTTGAGATTGCCGACAAGCTCATCCCTGATAAATCGCCTGTGGAGGCGCAAAAGGCAGTGCTTCGGCATCTGCTTGAAAAGGCAGAAAAAACTGCCTTTGGCCAGCATCATGAATTCAAGGCAATTCTTAAGGAGCAAAACATACAGGCGGCCTTTGCTTCTGCAGTGCCATATCACGATTATGATTTGATGAACAAACGTTGGTGGCAGCAGCAAAGGCTGGAAGGATTAAAGGATCATACCTGGCCAGGGACAACCGGGTATTATGCATTGAGTGCCGGTACGACCGGAAAAAACAGCAAAAGGATACCTGTTACCGAGGAGATGCTAGAAGCGATAAGAAAAACAAGCATTTTGCAGGTCCTGAATTCCCCAAACTTCAACTTTCCTGCAGACTTTTTCGAGAAAGAGATCATGATGCTGGGGAGCAGTGCGCGGCTGAAAAGGAACAAAGGGTGGCAAGAGGGTGAAATAAGCGGCATATCAGCATCAAACATTCCACAATGGTTTGAAAGGTTTTATAGACCGGGTAAAAAAATCGCATCCATAACCGACTGGGACAAGCGTGTGGAGGCGATTGCTAAAAATGCAAAAGAATGGGACATCGGGGCCATGGCCGGCATACCATCATGGAATGAACTGATGATAAAACGTTTACTAGAATATCACAAGGTTGAAAACATACATGAAATCTGGCCAAATCTTCATGCTTTTGTTTCGGGAGGCGTGGCTTTTGAACCCTACAGGAAATCGTTTGAAAAGCTCCTCGCCAGACCAATAACAATCATGGACACCTATCTTGCCTCAGAAGGATTTCTTGCCTACCAGGCCAGACCCAACAGGGAGATGGCCATGAAACTGTCGACAAACAGTGGGCTTTATTTCGAATTTGTCCCTTTTACCGAAGACCACATCGATGAGCTTGGCAGTGTTCGACAGGATGCCAAATCCGTTGGACTGGAGGAGGTGAAGGAAGGCACCGATTACGTCATTATCATCAGTACTGTTTCCGGGGCATGGCGATACATCATAGGAGATACGATACGGTTCACGAATAAAGACCGGTCAGAGATCATCATTACAGGGCGTACAAAACATTTCCTGAATGTGGTGGGCTCACAACTTTCCGTCATCCAGATGAACAAGGCGATGAAGGCAATGGAACAACAATTCGGGCTGTCTATTCCTGAGTTTACCGTTGCCGCAGTTAGGGAAAACGACGAATACCTTCATCACTGGTACATAGGATCAGATAAAAAAACCGATACGAAAATATTTGCCCGGGCACTCGACGGGCATCTCCAACAAATGAACAAGGCCTATAAAATGGCACGTTCGAAAGCCCTTAAGGATGTTCGGGTGAGCATTACATCTCCCGGCACATTTCACGCCTGGATCGTAAAAAACAAATCCAAGGGGGGGCAGGTAAAAGTCCCGCGTGTGATGAAAGAGTCAGATTTCCTGAAATGGCAAGCATTTGCACAAAAAAAGTAACCAGAATTAACCACTTATCATTTTTTTTGATCCAATAAGCTTATTTTAAACCATATTTATTTGTTTTTATGTTGTATATATTTAATTTTACGACGTATTAATAAATATAAACATGGTTAAAGTATGAAAACAGTGATCAGAAAAGATGGCTTATGGGTGCGAAATAAGGAATTGATTCGTTTAATCCCTTTCAGGGATATTTCACACATCCTGCATTGCGATGGACTTACGGAAATACATACCGGTAATGAACTTTTGAAGCGGACTCTTATCCCGCTTGGAGGACTGGAACAGAAGATGCCGGAAACTTTCTTTTTCCGAATACACAGAAACTACATTATAAACAGGCTGCATATCAGGCGGTGTGATCCCGAAAGCCGTTTTGTCGTATTTGCAGGCGGCAGGCAGTTTCCGGTTTCACGCCGTCGCAGAAAAGATTTTCAAAGATTTATTAACCAAAATGTATAATTTAAAATGCATAAAAGTAGACACATTCAGGACAATATTGCAAAGAAACCGGACATTGATTATTTCTTTTTGTTTAAGGGTTTTACCATAATGGTGATGCAAAATGGTTCCAATGAGGTTGTGGACCTGCCATTAAACAGCATNGAANGGTGGTTGAATGATCAGCTGTTTTTCAGAATTCATCGGTCATACCTTGTCAACTTACGCAGCATCAGGGAGCTTAGGATCAGAAACAAGCAGTTGCTAATCCAGATGCGCGGTCATGAATTGCCTGTTGCACGGCGAAAGAAAAAACAGTTACTGGATATGCTGGGGATGGTCAATTGATGGCATTTTCTTTTATTTTTTCCCACTTTTTTGCTTTATCACAAATATTTACATATATTTAGAGTGGGAAAAATGTGTGTCTTAGACATTGTATAAAAAATCCCGGTCTGCGACAACATATGATTCCCCCTGCAAACCATTTTTAGAAATGAATCAAAACAGGAGGAGTGTAATTATGTGTAAAGGTCTACCCCGGTCCAATCGGCAATTATTGCCACTAAAACTATTGTTCATCTGCGTAATATCCTTTATAATCGGTGCATGTGCATCTAAGCGGGATATTCGGGAGCCTGAATCTGAGGTTCAAGCCTATCGTTCAGACCACATTCAGGAGCTCCGGTATTTTGATATCGACGCCCGTGCCGTTGTTGGTGCAGGCGCAACAATTATTGAGCGAAATTTATTACATGCGCTCACCTCACTAAGGCTGATTGCTGCAACACCGGCAACCAGAAGCGGCATTTGGCCTGAGATCAGACCCGCGCTGCAACAACTTTGCAACGTGATTCCGGGTGCAGCATTGTACATACAACCTGATGGCAATTACTACAGTGTGGAACAAGGTTTTACCGGACTAAACCTTTCAGACAGGCCCTACTTTACCCCGTTATTTAGCGGTGAAGAGATTTATGGATCCCTTATATACAGCAGGTCCACAGGGAAAAAATCGTTGCTTATAGCTGTTCCTTCGTTTGAAAACGGGGAAGTGACCGGAGCAGTGGCACTCTCAATTTTTTTGGATGACTTTCAACAGTTGATAACCGATGCCATACAGCTCGAACCGGGTTATCTCTGGTATGCGCTCAATGAAGAGGGAAATACCGTGTTGCATCCGAGGGCGGATTTCGTTTTCCTTAACCCTGCAGAGCAGGGCAGCCCATCTATGATAAGGGCTGTGGAAACAATCACCTCCGGCAAACAGGGTTACACTTCTTATAGCTTTGCTGGAAGGGAAACACATATCTTGTATCAAAAAATTCCCTTCAATAACTGGAGAATGGTGCTGGGCAAGATTGGTGAACCCACCGAAGAGGATTATCTGCCTGAGGCTTATGAGGTGCTGGCAGATATCAAATCCATCATACACAATGAGCTTCAAAAAATGGATAATGATCTCAACAAGATGGTGCAATCCTTCCGGGGAAAAATCCCTGAAAGGCATATTGTCAGAAACAGCTTTCTGGAGTTTTACGAAAACAATCCCTACGTAATTAGCTGTGCATTGATTGACCCAAGCGGCACCATTGTTTATGCTGAGCCTTCTGAATTCCATCCCTCTGAAGGAAAAAGCATCAGCGACCAGGAGAATTTTTTCATGATGCAAAAAAACAGGGCACCCATGCTGAGTAATTCCTTTCTTGCCATTGAAGGATTTGATGCCGTTAGTCTGCAATACCCTATCATTGATTCCAGTGGTGACTTTCACGGATCGGTGAGCATTCTAATCAGGCCCGACATTATGGTTGAAGAGCTTGTTACGCCAATTATTGCAGAAACAGTGTTCGAACCCTGGATTATGGAGCCAGACGGCAGGATCCTCTTTGACAAAGCATTCGGAGGAACAGGGAGGATGCTTTACCTCGATTATCATTATGAAGAGATGAGAACCTTCAGACAACTGGGTGACAATATTGCCTCGAATAAATCGGGGAAAGGAGACTATATCCATCATAGCCCTGAAAGCAATGAGAGTGTCGTTAAACTCGCAGTCTGGGACACCATGGAAATACACAATACACAGTGGCGCATCATTATCTCCTATCCGCCTTATGATTGATTGGATTACAATTGTTGGAAAGGTTTTCTTTAGGTGAATTTAAAAATGAACAGAACTCCTGCAATTGTTTTAATACTGGTTTTTTCTCTGCTGTTAAACACATCCTGTTATCGGATTATGCGCTCTCGCATTGATACAGCAGGAATGAGCAGAATGCGTGTGGGTGCTCCCGGTTTGAGCAATGAGGAATATTCCAGAAGGTTGGCCGCTGACGGTTGGCCGGTTTATTGGCTAAACACGGCAGCTGAAGCAAACTACCTCGATGATGACGAAAAAAACCTGATATTGGCCCATAACCTTGTTAGGCATAATCCGCAAAAATTTGCTGAATTATATGTTACAGAATACATTTCCTGTTTCCGCGGCAATGAATTTCATTATCCTGGTCTGAGACAGATTCTATTGACTCAGGAGGGGAAAAAACCGGCAGTTGAACTATTTTATCAACTTTTGAGAACAGAATCGCTGGGTTTGCTTTATCCTGCCCCCGGCCTGCACCAATCTGCCAGACTATACATGGATTATTTAATTGAAAATGATGCAAGAGGTCACGACGGACTCGGTGGTATCGGCAAGAGGGTCAGTCAGTTCGGCTATTGGAAGATAAAGATTGGAGAAAATATAACCTACGGAAATTTTAGTGCACACGATGCCTTGCTTTTCCTGCTTATCGATGACCACGTAAGAGACAGAAGCCACCGTAAAGTAATATTGCTGCCTGAATTCAGATATGTTGGAGCAGCCAGAGGGAGACATCCCTCCTTCCCCTCAGGAAGCAGCTATGTGATTAATTACGCGGATTTTTTTACAGAGCACCAGTAGAGGGCAGTTATGTTTCTGGCCGACAGGTCAAGTCTTGTTGTGACAGGTCAAGCCCTGTCACCAACCTGCCGTGGCCAATTCTGTCACCTCCCTATTTTGACAGTGCTCGGTTCAGGTTTTTTTGTTTATTTTCACATTTCAAAGAACTCGAGACATAAAACCACTAA
>SL_3KL_010_SEDDRAFT_10001285_pt1 | contig 22609 bp, 22 predicted proteins | sample SodLakKL_010_SED_2_FD_10381 | JGI IMG/M metagenome (IMG submission 10381) | reverse complement strand
GGGTTGCTGGAGCTTTTTGAAACGGTCCATGACCCGGAATATTTACGGCAAGCAATCGCCCTAAACGCGAAAATGTTGGACCTGTTTTGGGACCCGGAAAAAGGCGGGTTGTATTTTACCTCTTCTGCGGACTCGGAGCTTCCGTTCAGGACCCGGGAGGCCTTTGACGGCGCCGTCCCTTCGGGCAATTCTGTCGCGGCTGTGAACATGCTCAAGATCGCGCATTATACGGCGGACGACGCCATGGAAAGAAAGGCCCACCAGTTGATGGACAGTTTTTCCAGCCTGCTTCAACAAAACCCTTTCAACTTTACGGCCATGTTGTGTGCCCTGGACCTGGCCATCGGCCCGGTGCAGCAGGTGGTGATTGCCGGGGATCGTGAAGAGCCGGACACCATGAAGATGGTGCGGTCTGTGGCCCGGCATTTTTCGCCCCGCCGGGTTTTTATGCTGCGCGACCAGAAGAATGCAGCGGTCCTGGATGGCATCTCTCCCTACCTGGCGGATAAAGATCCGATCAACGGCCGGCCCGCTGTATATATTTGCCAGGATTATGCCTGCCAGGCGCCCATTACAAATCTTAACCAACTGGCGCTGGAGCTGGAAAGAGCAAAAAAGGGGACAGAAAACCTGGAATAACCTTTCGGGCGACTTTTCCCGGCGGCACTGCGTAAGTCGAGCTTGCAGCGCGGGCTGCCTGATCATGACATGCCTGAAGGTTAAACCAAATCACTTTACCGGTGCCCCGGTTTACCTGTGCTTCACGTGGCGGGGGATTTATCTTTCAGTTTGCAGCAGCGGGCTGCTTATTTTCTTGCCTCATTCTCTGCATGCCTCATTTTTCTGAAAGCATTGCATTATTTTCCGAGGTCAGTTATAATCTTTTCACCGAAGCGCCGCAGCTTATCAAAAACTTCAACCACCGAGACAATTTTCTGCTGTGGAAGGGAGAAAGCGATGAAGCACAGACTGTTTTTGCTGGTCAAAGGTGTAGGCATTGATCTGATCAGGATTAGACGTATCGCTCGTGTATATCGACGCAGGCCGGAACGTTTTCTCAAGAAGATTTTTACCCCACAGGAAATAGAGATGATCATGCAAAAGGGAAATCCACTGCCTTCCATGGCAGCCCGCTTCGCGGCCAAAGAGGCTGTGGCCAAGGCGCTGGGCTGCGGTATCGGGGTGATCCGCTGGTGTGAAATGGAAATTGTTCCCGGTAATAGAGGGAAACCCCGCGTGGTTTTACGGGGTTCGGCCGCCCGCTGGGCAGAAAACACCGGCATCAAGGGTGTCGAAGTTTCCATGTCCCATGATGGCTCTTATGCCATCGCCAAGGCCATCGCATACGGCGAGTAAGGTGCAGCAAGTTGTATCTCCCTGTTTGCTCGAAAAATTGTGTCAAAGGAGGCTATTTCCGTGGATAAGATATACCTGGATCACGGTGCGACCACTCCCATGAAAGAAGAAGTGCTGGAGGCGATGCTCCCGTACTTGAAGGGGCATTTTGGCAACCCTTCCAGTATTCACGCCTTTGGGAGAGAATCCAGGAAGGGTCTGGACGAAGCGCGCCGCAAGGTGGCGGCTTCCCTGGGAGCGCAGCCGGAAGAAATCATCTTTACCTCGGGTGGAACCGAGTCAGATAACCTGGCCATCCAGGGGGCGGCCAGGGCCCTGGAAAACAAGGGACGCCATATTATTACCAGCGCCATTGAGCATCACGCCGTGCTGGATACGGTCATGCACCTGGGGAAAAATGGATTTGATGTCACGATTTTGCCCGTGGATCAGTACGGCATGGTTGATCCCCAGGATCTCCAAAAAGCGATTACCGCTGACACTATCCTTGTTTCCATCATGACGGCCAATAACGAGATCGGCACGATTCAACCCATTGAAGAACTGGGACGGATCTGCAGGGACAAAGAGGTTTATTTCCATACCGATGCCGTGCAGTCTATCGGGCATATGCACTTCCAACTGCAGGATCAACCCATTGATATGCTTTCTCTCTCCGCGCACAAATTTTATGGCCCCAAGGGAGTGGGGGCTTTGTATATCCGTAAAAAGACCCGGTTGGAACAACTGGTTTTTGGCGGCGGCCAGGAAAGGAAGCTGCGGCCGGGAACCGAGAACCTTCCGGGAATCGTGGGGCTGGGTCGGGCTATTGAGCTGGCCTGTGCGGATATCGAGGGGAAAAAACAAAAGCTCATCAAGCTGCGCGACAAACTTATTGACGGCCTGCTGGAAATAGATGATGTTCTGCTTAACGGTCATCCCTCCCAGCGGCTGCCCGGGAACGTGAATGTCAGTGCCCTGTATGTGGAGGGGGAATCTTTGCTCTTAAGCCTGGATATAAAGGGAATTGCCGCTTCCAGCGGTTCGGCATGCACCTCGGGGTCCCTGGACCCCTCACACGTCCTCATGGCCATAGGCCTGGACCACCAAACGGCCCACGGCTCGCTGCGCTTAAGCCTGGGGGAAAGCAACACGGAAGAACAGGTGGATTACGTCGTGGAGGTTTACAAGGAAACCGTGACCAGGCTCAGGAAGATGTCTTCAGTCTTTAAGAAATAGTTGCAGAGAAAGGACTGCCAGTGCTAAAATGTCGGGGGAGGGGAAACCATGTACAATGAAAAAGTAATGGATCACTTTCAAAATCCCCGCAACGTGGGAGAGATGAACAGCCCCAGCGGTGTCGGAGAAGTCGGGAATATGAAATGCGGGGACATCATGAAGATCTACATCAAGGTCAAAGATGATGTGATCGAGGATATCAAGTTTTTGACCTTCGGCTGCGGCGCGGCCATCGCCAGCAGCAGTGTGCTCACGGAGATGGTGAAAGGAAAGACTCTCCAGGAGGCAGAAGCGATAACCAATCAACGTGTTGCCGATGAACTGGAAGGGCTGCCGCCGGCGAAGCTTCATTGTTCCAACCTGGCGGCCGACGCCCTGCACAATGCCATAGAGGATTACAAGAGCAGGGCTGCTTCCAACTGACAGGCTGGAAAACGTCGAGATGAATCCCCTTGATGCCGGGCTCCTGAGCCGGGGTATGGCGGAAAGGGGTTTTTTGTTTTCTGCAAAATCGCCGTGGAACCGCAGCAAGGATCGGCGGGCATTTACCTTGTCACTCCTGGGGCCAGGTGATATAATTTTTATTAATGATCCAGCTTGCCCGGGCATAAACCTTTATTTCCCTGAAACTGGAGAGGAGATTTCCTTTTGAAGCAAAGCGACATCCGCAACTTTTCCATCATTGCCCATATCGATCACGGCAAATCTACCCTGGCTGACCGGATCCTGGAAAGCACCCATTCCATCAGCCAGCGGGAGATGAAGGAGCAGTACCTGGATTCCATGGACCTGGAAAGGGAGCGGGGGATCACGATCAAGATGCAGGCTGTGCGCCTGTTTTACGAAAGTGGCGGCCGACGCTATATGCTGAACCTGATTGATACCCCGGGACACGTGGACTTTACCTACGAGGTTTCCCGGAGCATGGCTGCCTGTGAAGGGGCTCTGCTGGTGGTGGATGCAGCCCAGGGCATCGAAGCCCAAACCCTGGCCAATGTATACCTGGCCCTGGAGCACAACCTGGAGATCATCCCGGTGATCAACAAGATCGACCTTCCCAATGCAGACCCGGAAAAGGTCAAGGCTGACCTGGAAAACCTGTTAGGGATCGACGGCCGGGAGGCCTTAATGATTTCCGCCAAGGAAAAATTGAACATCGACCAGGTGCTGGGAGCGATCATTCACCGCATCCCCGCACCCTCGGGAGATGAGCAGGCGCCGCTGCGGGGCCTGATCTTCGATTCCCATTACGACCTGTATAGGGGTGTGATCACGTACGTTCGCCTTCGCGAAGGGCAAGTTTCCCGGGGCATGGAAATCAGCATGATGCACAGCGGCAAGCAATTTGAGGTCTCGGAGGTTGGCGTCTTTCGCCCGGCCATGACACCTGAAGCAAGCCTTTTCGCCGGCCAGGTAGGTTACGTGGTTGCCGGGGTCAAGCGCGTCCAGGATTCCCGCGTGGGTGATACCATCACGTCCACCCGGAATCCGGCACAAGCAGCTTTGCCGGGATATCACCCCATGAATCCCGTGGTATTTTGTGGTCTTTATCCCGTGGACAATGACCGCTACGTGGACCTGCGGGAAGGGTTGGAAAAGCTTCAGCTTAATGATGCTTCCTTGTTTTTCGAAATGGAAAATTCTTCCGCCCTGGGATTTGGTTTCCGTTGTGGGTTTTTGGGCCTTTTGCACATGGAAATCGTCAAAGAGCGGCTGGAAAGGGAATACGACCTGGAACTAATCACCACGGCTCCCAACGTGATTTACCAGGTGGTAACGCGCCAGGGCGAAAAAAAACACATCGAAAATCCCGCCAACTTTCCTCTTGCTGGCGCCATTGAGCGTATAGAGGAACCCTTTATCGAGGGAACCTTTATGGTGCCCCAACACTATATCGGGCCCGTGATGGAGCTCTGTCAGCAAAAACGGGGGGAGTACAGGGACATGCAGTACCTCAACACGGATCGCGTTTTGCTGGTTTATGCCCTGCCCCTGGGGGAGATTATCTACGATTTCTATGACCAGCTGAAATCCCGCACCCGGGGTTATGCGTCCTTCGATTACCAGCACAAGGGATACCGGGAGTCAGACCTGGTCAAGGTCGATATTCACGTGAACAATGAACCGGTGGACGCACTTTCGTTTATTGCTCACCGCGAGAAGGCCTATTACCGGGGGCGAGAGGTAATCCAACGCCTCAAAGAGGTGATCCAGCGCCACATGTTCGACATCGCCATCCAGGCCGTGATCGGCAGCCGCCCCGTTGCCCGGGAGACCATCAAGGCCCTCAGGAAAAACGTGGTGGAAAACCTCTACGGTGGAGATGTAACCCGGAAGCGCAAGCTTTTAGAGAAGCAAAAAGCGGGGAAGAAGCGCATGAAGCTGGTGGGGCGGGTGACCATCCCCCAGGAAGCGTTTATGGCCGTACTGCAGCTGGACGGGGAGCAGTGAGGACCGGTGAGGCGGAAGGAAGGAAAAAGCAAAAATATGTTAGTAGAAACTTGACAAATGATCAGCCCGATGGTATCTTTAAGAAGGACGGTTAGCACTCTCGAGGTTAGAGTGCTAATTCATGCAAGGGGGTACGATCATGGGGCTTAGCTCACGCAAAAAAGATATTTTGCAGGCCGTGGTGACAGACTATATCAAGATGGCTCAACCTGTGGGCTCCAGGACAATTTCCAGGCGCTACCAGGTGGGCTTAAGCCCTGCGACCATCCGCAATGATATGGCAGACCTGGAAGAAATGGGCTACCTGCTCCAACCTCACACCTCGGCCGGCCGGATCCCGACACAGAAAGGTTACCGCTACTACGTAGATGAGCTCATGGAAACAGCAGACCTGGAAGAAAGTGAAAAGGATAAAATTAAGCAAGTATACGAATTTGAAAAAATCCGGGAAATCGAAGAAATCATCAAGTATACGACCAATCTTTTATCTTCGCTGACCAATTACACTTCACTGGTCATCGGGCCGCAGTTGAAGAAAAGCGCTTTCAAGAAACTGCAAATCATGCCCTTCGATAACCAGCGGGCGCTACTTTTGCTGGTTGCCGACACCGGCTTTGTGAAAAATAAAGTCATCCACTACCCGCAAACCCTTTCATCGGGAGAGCTGAACCGGATCGTTTCTTACCTGAATCGCCGCCTGGAGGGTCTGACGATTGATAAGCTTACGTCCAGGTTGATCAGCGAGCTTCGCCGGGATCTTTATCACCATATTAAGTTTTTGGAGGAGACCTTCACGCTATTAGAGGAAAGCCTGGCCGAGGATGAAAGGCGGGTTTTTTTGGGAGGGACGACAAATATCTTGAGCCAGCCTGAATTTGGGGATCTGGAGAAGGTCAGAGCTCTCCTCTCCCTCTTTGAGCAAAACGCACTTCTGGCCAACCTGTTGGCCCGGCCCGTGGCGGGGATCGACGGCATTACCGTGCGTATCGGCCGGGAGAATATGCTGGAGGAAGTGCAGGAGTGCAGCCTCGTGATTGCTACGTACTGCCTGGGCAAAGAGGTCGTGGGAACGATCGGGGTCCTGGGACCTACCCGCATGGAATACTCCCGGACCATAGCTATCCTGGAGCAGATTGTAAATCAACTGCAAAAAATATAAAACTGAAGAGAAGGGAGTGTATTCCTTGACAGGAAGAGGTTACAGGTTTTCTGGGAAGGATGAAGGATATTTTTCAAACAACCCGGAAGGTAATCAGCAGCGCGAAAGCGAATTTGAACAAAAAAACTCTCCTGCTGCTTCCGGAGACCATCAATCCTCGGGACCCGATGGAGACCCGCAGCCGGCGGCAGAAGCAGCAGGTCCTGCCGGTGAAGAAACGCGTGAAATCTTGCAGCAAAAACTCCAGCAACTGGAGCAGGAAAAAGAAGAGCTGAAAAACAGGCTCATGCGGTTGCAGGCGGATTTCGATAACTACCGCAAACGGGTGCGCGCTGAAAAAGAGGACCTGGAACAACATGCGAATTATCGGCTGGTGCAACGGCTGCTGCCGGTCATTGACAACCTGGAGCGGGCCTGTTCAGCTTCCGGCGAGAGGCCGGAAAATATCGTGGAAGGCATTCAGCTCATTTCCCGGCAGCTCCATGAGATCCTGGAAAAAGAAGGTGTGACGCCCATTAAATGTGAAGGCAAGCCCTTTGACCCCAATTGTCATGAAGCCGTGATGGTTGAAGAAAGCAGCGAACATCCGCCCAATACCGTCTTGGATGAGCTGCAAAAAGGGTACCGCATGAAAGACAAAGTGTTAAGAGCCAGTATGGTGAAAGTTTCATCTGATCAAAACAATCAAAAGGAGGCATAACGATGTCAAAAGTCGTAGGGATTGACCTGGGAACAACAATGTCGGCCATTGCTGTTCTTGAAGGTGGAGAGCCAGAAATCATTTCCAATGCGGAAGGCAGCCGTTTAACACCTTCCGTCGTAGCGTTCAGCAAAGAAGGGGAAAGAATTGTTGGCCAGGTGGCCAAACGTCAGTCCATCACAAACCCTGACCGCACCATTACTTCCATTAAGCGGGAAATGGGGACAAACTATAAAGAAAATATTGATGGCAAGGAGTATACGCCCCAGGAAATTTCAGCGATGATCCTGCAGAAGCTGAAAACCGACGCGGAGAGCTACCTGGGTGAAAAAGTGGAAAAAGCCGTGATCACGGTGCCGGCCTATTTTACCGACAGTCAAAGGCAGGCGACAAAAGACGCCGGGAAAATCGCCGGCCTGGAAGTGCTGCGCATTATTAATGAACCGACCGCTGCCTCCCTGGCCTACGGGTTGGACAAGGGAGAGGACCACACCATCCTGGTTTACGACCTGGGTGGAGGCACATTCGATGTTTCCATTCTTGAACTGGGCGACGGCGTATTCGAAGTGAAGGCCACCAGCGGGAATAACCGCCTGGGTGGTGACGATTTCGATGACCGCATCGTCGATCACCTGGTCTCCGAGTTCAAGAAAGAAACAGGGGTGGATTTAAGCAAAGATCGCATGGCTTTGCAGCGCCTGAAAGATGCGGCGGAAAAGGCCAAGATCGAGCTTTCCAGTGTGACCACCGCCAACGTGAATTTGCCATTTATCACGGCAACCTCTGATGGCCCGAAGCACCTGGATATCACCTTGACCCGGGCGAAACTTGAAGATTTGATTTCCGACCTGGTCGAAAAGACCGTTAATCCCATGAAGCAGGCGATTTCCGATTCAGGAGTCGGAACTGATGAGATCGATAAAGTGATCCTTGTAGGCGGATCGACCCGTATGCCCCTGGTGCAGAAGGTGATCAAGGACATCCTGGGCAAGGAACCCCACAAGGGCGTGAACCCGGATGAAGTGGTCGCCCTGGGCGCGGCCATCCAGGCCGGTGTGCTCTCCGGAGATGTCAAGGACGTTCTGCTCCTGGATGTCACACCGCTTTCCTTGGGGATCGAAACCCTGGGCGGCGTATTTACCAAGATTATTGAACGGAATACCACCATTCCCACCTCGAAAAAGCAGATCTTTTCCACGGCGGCCGATAGCCAGACCAGCGTGGAAATCCATGTCCAGCAGGGTGAGCGACCCATGGCCGCCGACAACAAGACCCTGGGGCGTTTTATGCTGGATGGGATTCCGCCGGCGCCCCGCGGTGTACCGCAAATCGAGGTATCCTTTGATATCGATGCCAACGGGATCGTGAATGTATCTGCCAAGGACCTGGGGACGGGCAAGGAACAAAAAGTCACCATTACTGCTACTTCGGGATTGAGCAGCGATGAAATCGAGAACATGGTTGATGAGGCCAAGAAGTTTGCAGACGAAGATGCCAGGCGCAAAGAACTGGCGGAATCGCGCAACCAGGCCGATTCCCTGGTCTACTCCACGGAAAAAACCCTGCGCGACCTGGGAGATAAAGTGGAAAGCGATAAAAAGGAGCAGATCGAAAAGCGCATCCAGGAGCTGAAAGACGCCATTGCAGGAGACGACGTACAAAAAATCAAGTCGGCCTCGGACCAGCTGAGCAGCGAACTGCATGAAGTATCGTCGAAGATCTACGAACAGGTGCAGCAGGAACAGCAGCAGGCAGCCGGCAGCGGTTCCATGCACGGGGAACCCGGCGCCCAGGAAACCGGTCAAGAAGCTGAAGCCGGCGGCCAGGAAGATGTGGTTGACGCCGACTACGAAGTGGTGGATGATGAAGAGGAGAAGTAATGAGCAGGAAGTGCCAGGCCAACGGCATAAAGGGGTTGGATAAGAATGGCCAAGAGGGATTATTACGAGGTTTTGGGGTTAAATCGCAATGCCAGTCCGGAAGAAATTAAAAAAGCATATCGTCGGCTGGCCCGGGAATACCACCCTGATGCCAACTCCCAAGATGAAAGCGCGGAAGGGAAATTTAAAGAAATCAAAGAAGCTTATGACGTGTTAAGTGATCCAAGCAAGAGAGCACGCTACGATCGCTTTGGCCATGAAGAAGAGGCTTTCCAGGCTTTTGGAGGCCCTGGTGGAGGCTTTGGAGGTTTTGGAGATTTCGCCTCGGGTGTCGAGGATATATTTGATGCATTCTTTGGCGGCGGCTTTTCCACGGGCAGCCGCCGCCGCTCCTCTTCCGCGCCCCGCCGGGGCTCCGATCTGCGCTATGACCTGGAGATCACCCTGGAAGATGTGGTGCACGGAAAGGCGACCAAGATTAAACTACACCGCACGGAAAATTGTTCCCGCTGCGATGGCACCGGGGCGAAAGAAGGGTCCGGGGCGGAAACCTGTAATGCCTGCGACGGTTCGGGGCAGCAGCAGGTTGTACGCAACACGTCTTACGGCCGATTCGTGAGCATCCGTGCCTGTGAAAGCTGCCGGGGCGAAGGCCGCGTGATCAAGGAAAAATGCCCGGACTGTCGGGGCGAGGGTAAAACCGTGCAGGAGAAAACCATTGACATTAAAATTCCGCCGGGCGTCGACCACGGTTCCAAGCTGCGGGTGCCCGGTGAAGGGGAAGCGGGAACCCGGGGGGGACCTCCCGGGGACCTGTACGTATTCCTTCACGTGCTTCCCCACGAGCTTTTCCAACGCCAGGGGAACAACCTGCTTTGCGAGGTTCCCATCAGTTTTGTTGATGCGGCCCTGGGGAATGAACTGGAAGTGCCCACCATTGACGGGAAGACCAGCCTGCGGATCCCTCCCGGGACGCAGCCCGAGACCCGTTTCACCGTGAAAGGCAAAGGGATCCCTAATTTAAGAGGTTTTGGTAAGGGAGACCTGGTGATCAAAGTCAAGGTCGAGGTTCCTCGCAAATTAAGCCCCAGGCAAAAGAAAATCTTAGAAGAATTTTCGCAAGCAGGCGGCGGCAAGATCACCGGCCAGGAGGAACAAGGTTTCTTTCACCGCATGAAAAATACCTTTGGCGGAAAATGATTCATGACCAATTGCAATCTTATTACCATGGAGGCGAATGATCATGACCTCCTGGTTTTACGTTTCCCCCGCTGCGCTGCAATCGAGTCCGGTCTACCTGGACCAGGAGAATTTAAACCACTTAAAAGCACTGCGTTTAAAGAAGGGCGATACCCTGGTACTTTCTGACGGCCAGGGCCATGCCGTTTATGGCTGTTTGGAGACCCTGCAGCCCGACAGCGCCAGGATATCTTTGCTGGAAGACGTTGCTGTTTCTTCCGAACCGCCGATCCGCATCCACCTCTATATGGGCATCACCAAGGGTGACAAACTGGATGCCGTGGTTCGCCAGTGTGTTGAACTGGGGGCAAGGCGGGTTATCCCCGTGCTGACGGAGCGCACGGTTGTCGCGCGTAGTGCTGACGGCTGGGAAAAGAAAGCGTTGCGCTGGCGCAATATCGCGCGTGCAGCCGCGGCGCAAAGCCGCCGCAGCATGATACCCGACGTATCATCACCCCTTCATTTTCAAGAGATGCTGTTGCTGCTCAAGAACGAGGAGCTGGTCCTGGTTCCCTGGGAAGAAGAGAAAACTGCAGCCCTGGGACCGATCCTCAAACGATCTGAACGCCCCCCCGGTTCCCTGGCAATTTTTACCGGACCTGAGGGTGGCATCTCCCCTGCTGAAATGGAAAAATTGGTCGAGATACCCACGATTCGCCCGGTTACCCTGGGGCCGCGCATTCTCCGCGCGGAAACGGCTCCCGTTGCGGCGCTTGCCGTGATTATGGGTTATTGGGGAGATATGGTTTAAAAAGACAAGGACGGTTTGATTTGCTGTAGCCTTCGCAAAAAGTGGACATCTAGACATGTACAGGAGGGTTTTCGTTGCGGCCAACCGTGGCTTTTCATACCTTGGGGTGCAAGGTGAACTATTATGAAACCGAGGCCTTAAAAGGCCAGTTTCGGCGCGAAGGTTTTGAGCTCGTAGATTTTCACTTTGGGGCAGATGTCTACGTGTTTAACACCTGCACGGTTACCCACCTCGCTGATCGCAAATCCCGCCAGGCGATACGCCGTGCGAAAAGAAAAAATCCCCAGGCCCTGGTGGCGGTGATCGGATGCTATGCCCAGGTTCAGCCGGAAGATCTGGCCGCGCTAAAAGAAGTGGATCTTCTCCAGGGAACGGCACACCGGATGAACCTGCCGGGGCGGGTCAAACAAGCCTTGGCCGGCGAGCAGCCTGGGGAGTATTATCCCGCTGAGATCATGCCTTCCAGTATGAACTTGACCTTTGAAGAAATGCCCTGGCAGTCCCAGCAAGGCCGAACTCGCGCCTTTTTAAAGATCCAGGATGGGTGTGACCGTTTCTGCAGTTACTGTATTGTGCCCCTGGCCCGGGGTCCCCTGCGCAGCCTGCCCCCGTCGCGCGTGCTTCATTACCTGCAGGAAATCGCAAATGCGGGATACCGGGAGGTCGTCTTAACCGGGATACATCTGGGACTCTACGGGGTTGACCTGCAGCCAGCCTGGACCCTGGCCGATCTCCTGGAAGAAATAAGAGGGCTGGCCGGGATCATGCGCATACGTTTGAGTTCACTGGAGCCTGCTGACATCTCAGAGCAGCTGGTTGATGTGCTGAAATCCGATGGACGGTTTTGCCCTCACCTGCACATCCCGCTACAAAGCGGCGATGATCAGATCCTGGAAGCCATGGGGCGCCCGTACAGAACTATGCAGTTTTCGTACCTGGTCCAGTACCTGAAAAATGAAATCCAGGACTTGGCCATTAGTTCGGATGTCATTGTCGGTTTTCCCGGCGAAGATGAGCGCAATTTTCAAAACACCCTGCGATTTGTGGAGAAATGCGGGTTCAGCCGACTGCATGTCTTTAAGTTTTCCCCCCGCCGGGGAACCCGGGCCGCACAGCTGAGCCCCCAGGTTCCGTACCCGGAAAAAGAAAAACGCAGCCGGCAGATGATGGCTTTGGGCGAGGAGCTTTCCCGCTGTTACCAGGACCGGTTCCTGGGCAAGACCCTGCCTGTTCTGCTGGAAAGCCCTGTGCAAAAGGAAGCAGGCCTGGAACAGCGGGAAAGGCGGATCACCTGGGAAGGGCTAACGCCCAATTACCTGCGTGTCCAACTCTCCTGCGAGGATGCCAGGAGAGGAGAGCTTTACCAGGCGGAGATCCGGGCTTCTTACCCGGGGTATCTCCTGGGCAGTCGTGTTGGAGATTTTGGTGTAGGGGAAGAAAAATAATTGATTTGACGATCATGTTGAGTTAAATCGCGCTCCTCTTTTCTTGCAGAGGGGAGCCGGGGGAAACAAGAAATGGCTTTCCGAGTAAGCTCGCTCCTCAGCATCAATGGTTTCACCCAGGGTGGCGAAGATCTCCCTTATCCGCCCTGTCCTTAACCTTCCTCTTGTCCAGCCTGCGGATCCATCTCCATCAGATCTTCCATGGCTCCACCGATAATCTTCTGAATGTCCGCCAGCATCACACTAAAACGATACTCGGCCTCCAGGTATTCTTTAACCGTTTTATTCAGGTGAATCACTTCCAGGAGCCGGCTTAGCCGCTCTTCTTGCTCCGGGGCAACTTCCAGGCCGGAGACTTGCTGTTTTTGGAGCTCAAATTGCTGTTTCCTGAAATCCGTGAGCATTTCTTTCGCGCTGCTGTCAGCGTCCAGGTATTCCTTGGCTTTAAGGAAGTTTTTGTAATCCGGTGATGCTTTGATGGCCTTTGCCAGGGCATGGGCATGGTCATAAATGTTCATGGGATCGCCTCCTGATCTATGAGTGTTTATAGCGGCCCTTGCAGCAGTGGGCCGTACTTATTTCACATTATAGCAAACCGCCTAAATCTTTAAAAGCTTGGTATTCCTAAACAAGATGAATGATGATATAATAAAGGACAGATTGTGAGAAAGGAGCGGTTCTCTTGGAAAACTGTATTTTTTGTAAAATCATTGCGGGCGAAGTTCCCGCCCAGGTGGTTTACGAAAACGAACACGTCATTGCCTTTAATGATATAAACCCTGTCGCACCGGTACATATATTAATTGTCCCCCGGTTACATATCCCGTCATTGAATGACGTGGAGCCCGAACACCTGGAAGTGATGGGGCATTTGATGTTGGCTGTCAAGGAGATCGCCAGGCAGCATGAGGTCGCAGCCAAGGGGTACCGCCTTATTTCTAATTGCGGCCCCGATGCCGGCCAGGTTGTCTACCATATTCACTTTCACCTGCTGGGCGGCCGCCAGTTTGGGCATAATTTAGTGCGAAAAGGATGATCCGCCAGCGATAGAGATTTTTGTTTCATGTCTGGACCGTGAAGTGGTTTTAGGTCTCGTAGAACAGGCAAGCTTCCTCATCACGTGATAGACGACCCCTGCTTCCCCTTCATTGACAGTGTTTTTTTGAAACGGTATAATACTGTGTTGAATGGTTGTATGCAGATCAGCACTTTTGCTGCTACGAATCTTAGAATGAAGGATATGGGTCATAGGATGTACGTGTAGGTGCCAGGTTTTAGGTGGAGGGGAGGGATATTGATGCCGGAAATTAAAGTAGGTAAAAACGAAAGCCTCGATAATGCCCTGAAAAGGTTTAAAAAACAATGTGCCAAGACAGGCGTTCTCTCCGAGGTTCGCAAGCGGGAGCATTATGAGAAACCGAGTGTGCGGCGCAAAAAGAAATCGGAAGCAGCAAGGAAAAAGAAAAGGAAGTTTTAAGGGTTGCTTGGAGGCGATGCGTTTGAGCATGCTTGAACAGTTGGTGGAAGATCAAAAAACCGCCATGCGGGACAAAGATAAGCTGCGACTCGGCGTAATTCGTTATTTGCGCAGCGAATTAAAAAACGCGGAAATTGAAAAAAAGGAGCCGTTAAACCAGGAAGAAGTAGTGGAGGTTCTGCAGCGGGAAATAAAAAGACGAAAAGAGGTGCTGGCCGACTACGAAAAAGCCGGTCGGCCGGAACTGCTGGCCGAGTTAAAGGAAGAGATAGCCATCCTTACCCACTATCTTCCGCCCCAGCTCTCGGCAGAGGAGATCGAGGAAATTGCGCGCGGTGTGATTGACCAGCTGGGGGCCGCATCAAAAAAAGAATTTGGCAATGTCATGAAAGAGATGATGCCCAGGGTCAAAGGTCGCGCAGAAGGAGCCCTGGTCAAACAAGTCGTTGAAGGACTGCTGGAGTAAAACTTGGAAATTCCAAGTTTTACTTCGTTAAAGGGGTGGCAATTTTGATCAGGCGGATCTGCCTGCTGCTGTTTTTTATTTTTGCCGTGTTCCTGTCCTCCAGGGCTTTTTCAGGATCTCCGCTGGTCCATGTGATGCCGGTGGAAGGGCAGATTGAGCCGGGATGGCTTGTTTTTTTAGAGCGCGCTGTGGGAGAAGCGGAAGCGGCTGGAGCAGAAGCGGTTATCCTGGAATTAAATACGCCCGGCGGTTTCATCGACACGGCCCTGTCCGCCAAAACCTTGATGGATGAAACACCGCTTCCCGTCTATGCCTACGTGAAACAGCAGGCCCTGTCCGCCGGGGCCTACCTGGCCCTTTCCGCCGAGGGGTTTTACATGGCCCCCGGTTCTACCATCGGGGCGGCAGAACCCCGCATACTGGGCGGTGGGGAAGTGATCGACGAAAAACTTCTCTCCGCCTGGGAAGGGGAAATGAAAAGCGTTGCCGAAAGGCAGGGCCGTGATCCACGGCTGGCGGCGGCCATGGTCCGCCGGGGAATTGAAATTGAATCCCTGGTCTCCGCGGAGGAACTTTTGACTTTGACAGCCGGGCAGGCAGAAGAGCTGGGGTTTAGCGATGGGACGGTCACCTCCCGGCAAGACCTCCTGGAAGCCTTGGGCCTGGAAGGAGCTGCTGTGGTTGAAAACAATCCTTCCGGCTGGGAACAGCTCTCGGGCTGGCTGATTCGACCCACCGTGGCTTCGGCGGTTCTCTCCCTGGCCTTTCTCTTTTTAATCATCGAAGTATTGACGGCCGGGTTTGGCATTGCCGGCCTCGGCAGCATCCTGTGTTTCGGCCTTTATTTTGGGGGACATTTTTTTGCCGGGGTTGCCGGCTGGCCCTCTATTTTTTTGTTTCTCTTCGGGATCATTCTTTTGCTCACAGAAGCATTCATGCCCGGTTTCGGGATCTTTGGGATAGGTGGACTCATCGCTGTTGCCGTATCCATTGTTCTCACGGCGGCTTCGGCCGCGCAGGGGCTGCAAATGCTGCTGGTTTCCTTCCTGGTTTCCGGGGTGATGGGTTTCGTCGCCTATAAAGTTTTCCAACGCAGGGGCACCCTGCGCCGCTTTATCCTTTTTGATGCCGCAACCAGGGAACTGGGGTACAGCTCATCTTCCAATTACCAGAAATTAGTAGGACAGCAAGGGCAGACCATCACACCCCTAAGACCGTCGGGGACCGTGGAAATACAGGGAACAAGGTATGATGTCGTCAGCCAGGGAGAATACATTGAAGCCAAAGCCCCCGTAGTCGTCGTGGGCGTAGAAGGTTACAGAATCATTGTACGGAAGGTAGGGGATCCTTCCCCTTGAGCGGATCACAGATTTCTTAACGATGGAAAGGAGAATGTTGCGTGGAAAATCTTTTACCCCTGTTGGTCCTGGTTGTATTAATTATTATCGTGTTTTCGGTGATTTTCAGTTTTATTCCCCTGCGGTTGTGGATTGCCGCCCTGGCGGCCGGGGTTAGGGTCGGCATCGTTACCCTGATCGGCATGCGGCTTCGCCGGGTTGTTCCCGCCAAGGTGGTCGAACCCCTGATCAAGGCGACCAAGGCGGGTTTGGCGTTAAATGTGAACAAGCTGGAAGGTCATTACCTGGCTGGCGGCAATGTGGACCGGGTAGTAGATGCCTTGATCGCGGCCCAGAGGGCCGACATTAACCTGGAATTTGAGCGTGCTGCGGCCATTGACCTGGCGGGACGTGATGTTTTGAAAGCCGTGCAGATGAGTGTTAATCCCAAGGTCATTGAAACCCCGGTGGTTGCTGCCGTGGCCAGCGACGGGATTGAGGTGAAAGCCCGGGCCCGGGTCACGGTGCGGGCGAACATAGACCGCCTGGTAGGGGGTGCCGGTGAGGAAACGATCATCGCGCGCGTCGGTGAAGGCATCGTGACCACCATCGGTTCGGCCCAGAATCACAAGCAGGTGCTGGAAAACCCTGATAATATTTCCCATACGGTCTTGAACAAGGGTTTGGATTCAGGCACAGCATTTGAAATCCTTTCCATTGATATTGCGGATGTGGATGTCGGCAAAAATATTGGAGCCCAACTGCAAACGGACCAGGCCGAAGCGGACAAGCGTATTGCCCAGGCCAAGGCCGAGGAGCGGCGGGCCATGGCTGTGGCCAAGGAACAGGAAATGAAAGCCGCAGTCCAGGAGATGCGGGCCAAGGTAGTGGAAGCAGAAGCCCAGGTGCCCATGGCCATTGCCCAGGCGCTGCGCGAGGGAAATTTAGGCGTGATGGATTACTACAATTTGCAAAACATTGATTCCGATACCCAGATGAGGGATTCCATTTCCAAGCTGGGCAAGCCGGACGAGACAAAAGAAGAAGAATAAGCATCCCAACTGTGCTTGTTTGCAGCGGTGAAACCTTGCATGGGTAAGGAGTGATTAAACTCGTGGAATTGATTATTTTATTTGTGCTCTTCATGATCCTCTCGTCTGTGGTCAGGGCTTTGGGGGGGCAGGGTCGTTCGCGTAAAAGGACCGGGGAAACCCGATTGCCCCGACCGGCTGCCTCTCGTTTTCCCCGGGCAGAAGAGGAGGGGTTTGCGCAGGACATGCAGGAAACCGCCAGGCCCATCTCGAAACCTGTGGCCAGGGAGCGAAGGTTGCCGGCTGGGGGCATAACCGGCGCGGAAGATCCCGCAGCGTACCTGTATCCCGGGAGGCAAAGCCCCGAACAGATAGAAGACTTTGACAAAAACAGGCGGCGGAAAGGCGAAGTTCGTCCAGATTTGGAGGCAAGGGATGATCGCGGGCGCCCCGGGAAAAGGCCGACCGCAAAAAAGCGAACCAGGCCCCGGGCAGAATCCGTTTCAGATCCGCGTCAAGGGCTCGCCAAGCTGCTAAACAGCCCGGATATCACCCTGGGAGTTGTCGTGTCCGAAGTGCTCTCCGCCCCTCGCGCCTACAGGCCCCACAGAAAAGGAAGAAGATAAGCCATACACCCCATGTATGGCCTGGAGGAAGTCCAAGCGATGGCTTTAGCCCCCGTTCTTACCGGGCAGGGGAATTCATCGACGGCGTTCCTTTTTTTGTCTGGAGAGATTGTCCGGCTGATCACAGAAATGGAATAATCTCGCGGGGCAAAGGAATTTCCTGCGTAATTGCAGAAGTACAAAACTTAAAACAGCAAGCAAACGACACAGGGGCCCGGCAAGCAGTGGATTCCGGTCCCCCAAAGCCCTGTTGGGGAACGCCTGAAGGAGGTTTAGATCTTGCCCCAGGATTATTTAGAGCGCAAGGTTTTTCTGAAGAATATGGATGAAGTGCTGCCCCTGCTGGGACAATTCGACGAGCACTTATCGGTCATTGAAGAAAGTTTTCCCGTCAAGATCATCCCCCGGGGCGACGAGCTTTCTTTGCAGGGAGAAAAAGAAGATGTTGAACACGTCTACCAGTTGTTCCAGGAATTGCTGTCCTTGATCCGCGCGGGTCATATCTTAACCACGGCGGAGTTTATCTATGCTTTAAAGCTGGCCCGCACGGGAAAAACCGGGGAAATCCAGAAATTGTTCAGCGATCACCTGCTCATCACCGAGCGGGGCAAAAAGATCCGGCCGAAAACCATGGGCCAGAAGAAATACGTGGAAGCCCTGCGCCGTTATGATATCGTGTTTGGTATCGGCCCGGCGGGAACAGGAAAAACATACCTGGCCATGGCCATGGCCGTATTCGCCCTGAAAAACAAGATCGTGCAGCGCCTGGTGCTGACCCGCCCGGCCGTGGAAGCCGGTGAACACCTGGGCTTTCTCCCCGGCGATTTGCATGACAAGGTCGATCCCTACCTGCGCCCTCTCTATGACGCCTTGTATGACCTCATGGGTGTGGAAACGTTTTTAAAGAACAGGGAAAAGGGGATTATCGAGGTGGCTCCCTTAGCCTATATGCGGGGCAGAACCCTGGATGACTCTTTTATTATCCTGGATGAAGCCCAAAATACCACCTCGGAACAGATGAAAATGTTTCTAACCCGCATGGGATTTGGCTCCAAGGCCGTAATCACCGGTGATATTACCCAGGTAGATCTTCCCCGGGGCAAATATTCCGGGCTGATTGAAGTCATGAACATCCTGGGAAAGATCCCGGACATTGCCTTCATCCATCTCAGCGATCAGGATGTTGTCCGGCATAACCTGGTCCAAAAAATTATCCAGGCCTATGAAAACCAGGGAGCCCGGGAAAATGATAAACAGGAGTAATGGTGATGGTTTGGAATAAAATTAAATCGGTCTTTAATCAGCCTTTTTTTATGGCCCAGAGTAAAAAGGGGCAGCGCCTGTTCCTGGCCCTGGGGCTCTTTGTATTTCTTTACCTCTTCCTGCTTTTCTCCACCGTGCCCATGGGGATTTCCGTGGAACTGGGCCGCCCCAGCCCTCAAACTATCCGGGCCAACCGGGAAGTGGTCGATCCTTACACGACCAGCGAGCTGCGCCAGCAGGCCGCCGAAGCCGTACCCGAGGTCTTCGATTATGATCCCTCTGTCCTGGCAGAAGGTCGGGAGCAGATCGCCTTGTTTTTTCAAGAGGTGAACCGGGTTCGAGAAATGCAGCTCAGCCCCGCGGAGAACGAGACGGATCGGGATGAACTGTCCATGCGGACAGAGCGCCTGGCAGAGTCCCTGGATCTTGAGATCCCCCAGGACTCCCTGCGGGCTATCCTTTCCATGAGCAGGGAATCCTTGAGCGATCTACAGCAGCGGGTGGAAACCATTTATGAAGAGATTATGACCCAGGGGATAAAAGAAGGCGGGGTGCAGACGTCCACGCGGCAGATGCTGCAGGAAGTTAACCTGATACCTTTTAGCCCGGAGGTCCGCCAGGGCATGGAAAAGCTGCTCACCCCCCTGCTGGAACCCAACATGATCTACAACGAAGAAGCAACGCAGGCCAACCGGGAAGCGGCCCGTCTAGGAGTTGAGCCGGTGTTGATTCTCCGGAATTCCCTGATCATCCAGGAAGGGGAAGTGGTCACGGAACGACATATTGCCCAGCTGGAGGCCCTGGGCTTACTGGGTCCCCGGGTTCATTTCGGGGGATATGTCGGCCTGTTTCTGATCTTGCTGGTCATCTTCACGGTTGTGGCCCTGTACATTTTCTTCTTTAACCCGGATATTTTTCAAAATGTCATCCATCTCTCCCTCTTGAGCCTGATCCTGGTGGTAACCCTGGTGCTGGGATTGGCGGCGCAGTACTTTTCCGGCTACTTGATGCCCGTAGCCATGGGCGGTATCTTGATCGCGGTATTGCTGGATGCCCGCCTGGCGATTTTCTTTAACCTGGTACTGGCGCTCTTCCTCGGCTTTACCGTTGACTGGCAATTCGGCTACCTGGTCGTGTCCATCCTGGGCGGGCTGGTGGCCATCTACAGCGTGTTCCACCTGCAGCGCCGTTCGGACCTGACCCGGGCCGGCTTCCTTGTGGCGGGGGTCAACGTTATCTCCATCATTGCGGTGGTTTTGCTAACCAGGGGCTTTCACCTGGAGTATGAATTCCTCCGTGAATTCAGCATCAGTCTCCTGGCCGGCCTGGGCAGCGGACTCTTTTCGGCCGTGCTGGCCATCGGCCTTTTATCTTACCTGGAAAATGCTTTTGGCTTAACTACCGCCGTGACCCTGCTGGAGCTCTCCGATCCCGGAAGGCCCTTACTGCGCAAGCTGCTCATGGAAACCCCGGGAACCTACCACCACAGCGTTCTTGTGGGCAACCTGGCTGAAGCCGGCGCAGAAGCCATCGGGGCTGACCCCCTGTTATCACGGGTCGCCGCCTTTTACCATGATATCGGAAAAATACGCCGCCCGTATTTTTTTATCGAGAACCAGTTTACCGGGGATAATCCGCACAAAAAGATTTCCCCTAATTTAAGCGCGCTGATTATCCGTTCTCACGTGAAAGACGGTGTGGAAATGGCCCGGGAGGAGAACTTGCCCCTGCCCATCATTGAGATCATTCAGCAGCACCACGGGACGGGGATGATCTCCTTTTTCTACCGCCAGGCCATGGAAAATAATCGGGATATTAATCTTTCCGAAGAAGAGTTCCGTTATGAAGGTCCTCTACCCCAGAGCAAAGAGGCGGCCCTGATCCTCCTGGCGGATGCGGTGGAAGCCGCGGTACGCTCTCTCTCCCGACCCGTGGCCGGCAGAGTGGAAGGAATGGTTCGACGCATTATCAAAGAAAAGCTTAACGACGGCCAGTTTGATGATACACCCTTAACGTTGCGGGATTTGGATATCATCGGTGACACCTTTGTTCATATTCTTACGGGTCTTTTTCACAACCGCATCGAGTACCCGGAAAAAGAACTGCGGGCAGACCTGGAAAGGGGGAAGGCGAACAATGGCCATCAACATCCATAACGACCAGGACAAGGTTCGCATCCCCGCAGCATTATCTCCGCTGCTGCAGGAGATCGGCGAGCATCTTTTAAAGGAGGAAGGTCGATCCCAGGAAGAAGAAATCAGTCTTATCCTGGTTGATGATGGGCAGATTCGGGAGTTGAACCGTACCTACCGGAAATTGGACCGGGCTACCGATGTGCTGGCCTTTGATCTGCAGGACGAAATGACCGGGAAAGAGGAGGACCATGTCCTGGGCGATGTCGTGATCTCCGTAGAGAGAGCGGCTGAGCAAGCCCGGGAATATGGACACAGCCTGGAAAGGGAGATTGCATTTTTGGCTGTCCATGGCATACTGCATTTGCTGGGTTACGATCACCGTTTTGCGACAGAAGAAAATGAAATGTTTTCGCGGCAGCACCTTATGTTGGAGAAATTTAACTTTGAACAATAGGGCAGACCCATGAAAAAACGCCGGTTGCATCAGAGTTTCTTGAACGCCTTTGCGGGGATAATGTTCGCTTTTCGCAGTGAACGCAACATGGGGCTTCATGTCCTTGCCGCTGCAGCAGCGATTACGTTCTCTTTCTATTTTAACGTGGATAAAGCAGAGTTTCTGGCGGTTCTTTCCGCGATATTTTTTGTTTTTATGGCCGAAATGTTTAACACCGCCATCGAAGCAGCCGTTGACCTGAAAACCAGGAAATTTCACCCCCTGGCCCGGGTGGCCAAAAATGTAGCGGCGGGAGCGGTATTATTTGCGACTGTATATGCCCTGGTGGTCGCGCTGGTCGTTTTTTCCGGCCCGGTTCGGGCCCGTTTTTTTTAAACGGAAGCGAGATTTTTATCCCGCGGATTCCAGGATTTAATTTGCAGGAGGTCTGCTAAGATGCGAAGCGACTTCGGGCGGTTGCTTACGGGGAAAAACGCTCTGACCCTTCTCTTGATGGTCTTATTAGTCAACACGGCCCTGGTCATAGTCAACCTTACCGTGATTTACCGGCATTCCCAGTCGGGGGATGCAGTACCTGCTTCTTCTCGAGATGCCATGACGGAAAATCTCCTGGCATACAGCCAACGACTGGCCCAGGACCTGGGTGTCCAGGAACGGAATTCCGTGCGAGAGGCCCTGGCCCGCTTAAACTACGAAATGGATATGGCCAAGACGGGCGACGAGCTGGCGCAGGTTGTCTTTAATCAAGGCCGCCAGGTTCAGGAAACCATTGTTCGGGAATGGGATGTGCTCCTGCGGGAGAACATCCTCGCCCTGGTAAACCAGGATGCAAGCCTGCAAGCAGAACCCGGGCGGGTGGAGTTTACCATCAATCTTTCTTCCACCCAGGGCATTACTGTAGACCCCGATGTTTTGCACGAAGACACCAAAGGCGAGATCATGGAACTGGTCCAGGGCAGCGGCATGGTCCAGGAGCAGCTCTTCCAACTGGAGTTTGAGGGCGGGCGAAGCCGGATGCTTGTCCCTTACAACCCGTTAGACTATATCCAATCCCTCAACGAGGAAATCGACGCCTTGCGGGTCAACCTGCGCGAGCTCCGGATCGCTTCCGGTTTTGCGGAAATGAGCGGGGAAGGGGTGCTGATCAAGCTTTATGATGCGCCTGACGGCTTTGCGGCCAGCGAAATCATCCACGATTCCGATGTCCGCGATGTTGTGAACGAGCTTTTTGCCGCTGGAGCGAAAGGTGTATCCGTGGGAGGACAGCGGCTGGTGAGCACTTCGCCCATTCGCTGTGTCGGTCCTGTCATCCGGGTAAACCAGCGGGAAATTCCCGCGAATCCTGTCGTGATCGAAGCCGTGGGGGACCCGGAAGTGCTTTCCAGCGCCCTGGACATTGTGCGCTTTTCCCTGGAAATCCACCGTAATTTCCGTATGGAGATTGAGAAAAAGGATCACCTGGTTTTACCCCCGTATCGGGGCTAAGATGAAAGGCGGGTGGTTTTATGAAAGACGCTCAGCTCGTAAATGAGGCACGTCGGGCCCTGGTGCATGCCTACGCGCCCTACTCGGATTATCGGGTGGCGGCGGCTCTTTTAGCGGGTGATGGAAAGGTGTATAC
>SL_3KL_010_SEDDRAFT_10001284_pt1 | contig 22616 bp, 16 predicted proteins | sample SodLakKL_010_SED_2_FD_10381 | JGI IMG/M metagenome (IMG submission 10381) | reverse complement strand
GCGGCGATCCGCTCTCCCATCTCCGCCGGAACCAGGTCATCCGACGTGCCGTGGATCACCAGCAGCGGAGCTTCCACCGATCGGGCCGCCTCCAGATTGTCGAAGTGTCCCCGGAGTCGACGGAAGAGGAAACGGGGGAGGAAGGGGTAGACCTCACGGGCCATCTCTTCCAGCGAGGTGAAGGAAGATTCCACGATCACACCGGCCGGGAGAGCTTCCGCCCGCTTCGCCACGCCCAGGGCCACGAATCCCCCAAGGGAGCGCCCGTGGAGCACCACCCGGTCCGCTCCGCCCACCTCCCGGGTGAGCCACTCCAACGCCGCCGCACCGTCCCTGAGGACCCCTTCCTCCGACGGGGTCCCCTCCGACTCGCCGTACCCCCGGTAGCCCAGGATGAAGACCGAGAGACCACGCTCCACCAGTTCCCTGGCGGTGAAGGTGCGGTGGCCCAGGTGGCCGGCGTTTCCGTGGAAGAAGAGGACTGCCGGTGCCTCAGGGTCCATGGCCCACCACCAGCCTCGGATCCTAATGTCGTCGGAGGTCTGGAGTGCCACCTCCCGACCGGGGATCCCGTGGAGGGCCGGGGGTGAGCCGGGATGGGAGGTGTCGGGGAGGAAGACGAGGCGCTCGGCGACCCCGGGAGAGACGAGGAGATACACGACAAGACCCAGAATGAGAAGGAGAAAGGTCCATCGGAGCAGCCGTCGGCCGGCGGATTTCACCCTGGCCCTCCCCATGGGGCTCCACTGAAACCTCCCGTCGCCGGATCCGTAGGGACAGGTGCAGACATCGCACCGGCATCACCCGGCCCCCCCTCGCTGATACGGAGATTCGTCATGACCGCTATCCTCGCCCTCGTCATCGCCAGCCTCGCGGCCTGGTTCGGCTACTCCCGCACCCGCGATTGGTCATCCCACCGCCTTCGCTATACACGGGTGGCGGAGCGTCCTGTGGCCGCCGGCTTCGTGGTGGGGGTGGGGACCTCCCTCCTGGCCGCTCCGGTGGTGGCGCTGGCACCCATCGTAGGAGCCGGTACGGCGCTGGCTCTGGGGGTCGGTGTGGGAACGGGGCTGGTCCGGGGGGTGGGCGGATCCCGGGTCTGATCTTTCCCCGGACCAGCCCGCTCCTGCGGGAAGGATCAGACTGCGGCGGCGGTTCCGTGCTCGACCCGGGTGCCCAGGACGTCCAGGAAGGCCGCCAGCCACTTGGGGTGCCCGGGCCATGCCGGTGAGGTCACCAGGTTGCCGTCAGTCACCGCTTCCGTGGGATCCACCTCCCGGAAGGTCCCCCCTGCCAGCTCCACTTCGGGACCGCACGCAGGATAGCCGGTCAGGGTGCGCCCCTCCAGGATCCCGGCCGCCGCCAGGAGTTGGACCCCGTGGCAGACCACGGCCATGGGTTTGTCGGCTTCGTGGAAGTGCCGGACCATCTCCAGCACCCGCTCGTTCAGGCGAATATACTCTGGCGCCCTTCCACCGGGCACCACCAGGGCATCGTATTCGTCCACCACCACGTCAGCGAAGGTGGCGTTCAGGACGAAGGCGTGTCCTGGCTTCTCCGAATAGGTCTGATCCCCTTCGAAGTCGTGGATGGCCGTGGCCACCTTCTGGCCCGCCTTCTTGTCCGGGCATACGGCGTGAACCTGGTGGCCCACCATCTGAAGCGCCTGAAATGGCACCATGACCTCGTAGTCCTCCACGAAATCTCCCACTAGCATGAGAATCTTCCGGCCTGCCATTGGCATCCTCCTTCGGGTTTGGATTGCAATTGGATTGTTGGCGAGGAGGCGCCGGATTTCCGCGGCTCCCCCTTCCTGATAGCACCGAATCGACCCAAAGGATCGCTGCAGGGCTTGACCGGGGTCAGTTCGCCCCCTCTCTTGAGCGAAAGACGCAGCGTGTGCGCCCATGGTTCAATCTCAGGTGCAGCGCTACCGTGCCTTCCCCGTCATGAGGACCGGATCATGAGTCCACCCCGTTCAGGCAGGGTCCCGGCTTCCCGCCGCGCCCGTCGTGATCCCGAGGCTGTGCGGGAGCGCCTCTACCGGGTCTCTCTCCGCCGAATCCGGGATCAGGGGTACGAGGCGGCATCAGTGGCGGGGATCACCCGGGAGGCCGATGTGGCCAAGGGGACCTTCTTCAACCACTTCCCCACCAAGGAACACGTGTTGGCCCGCTATCTGGAGGAGGTCCTGAACCGGGTGTTTCCCCGGGCCATGGCTTCGGGGGGTGGGACGGACGCGGTGGCCCAGGCGCTGGATGATATGGGGCTGGAGCTGGCAGGGGAGCCGGAGTTGGCCCGGGCGGTCATTCCCCGGTGGGGGTTGGGGGGACTCCCGGCCCTGCCCGGTGCGGATGGGGACGGATCCAGAGGGTCGGCAGCGGACCAGCTTCATGGGTGGATCGTGGATCGGCTCGCAGAGTCGCTGAGGCTCTCCGTTCCGCTGGTGGAGGCGGACGACGTAATGCTGGCGGCGCTCCTCCTTGGGGCCTTCGGATTCACGCTCCGGGAGTGGTACCATGGCCAGGACGCTGCCGCCCCCTTCCCTCGAGATCGGCTACGGGGGCGGCTTTCCTACCTCATCGAGACGGCGGGATTCCCACCTCCGGCGCCGCTCTGAGGGGTCCTGGAATCAGGGTTCTTCTCCAATTTGCGGGTGACGCAGAGGGTGGGAGCCATTGGGTCGGGCCAAGCGCCACGGAAAAAACCGAATCCAGATTCTATTTTTGGTGCGCCGGGTTGGCTGAGGGGAGGCAGCCACGCGGTGTGTTTCGCAGCAGAAGCACCGCACCTCCCGGGGTCTCCCTGTCGCGCCATCCGGCTTCGGTTTATATTCGGTTTCGGGTTTTGTTCGTACCCGCTGTTCGTTGCTTTCTTGTCCCAGGGGGTTGGCAGGCACCTCGTTCTGAGAGGGCCGAGGCCTGCCCTCCTCCTCTCCCGAAACCTCCTTATGAAGAACGGCCTCGCACCCCTGTCCCCTTCCCCGTCGTCGGCTCCGGACCTTCCGGAGAGCCGGATGGCGCTTTGCCTCTGGCTTCCCACCTTTGAGCTCCGCCTTGAACTCGTTCGGTCCCCGGAGCTGGATACCACCTCCGTGGCCCTCCTGGAGCCCCAGGAGGGGGCGGGCGCCGGGCGAATCCTGCAGATCTCGGAACGGGCGGCAGAGGCAGGGGTGAGGCCGGGAATGTCGGTGTCCCGGGCTGTGGCCCTCTGCCCCTCCCTCACCCTCCTGGAGCCGGATCCCACCCACTACGATGCTGCCATGGCGATGATCCTGGAGCGGCTCGTCCAGGTGAGCCCGGTGGTGCAGGCAGAGGAGCGGGGGCGCATCCAGGTGGGGATGGACGGGCTCGAACGGCTCTTCGGGTCCCCGGAGCGGCAGGTGGAGCGGGTTCTCCACGCACTCATGGACACCCTCCCCCGTCCCCTGGTGGCTGCGTTACGAGCGGGGCGGGCTCCCGGAACCTTCGGGGCCCGGGTTGCCGCTGTGGCGGCTCGGCCGGGAACTCCTGTCCTGGTAGAGGAGGAAGGTCTCGCCTCTTTCCTGGCTTCCCGGTCCATCTCCACCCTGCCCGTTCCGGATGAGATGCTGGAGCGGCTCCGGAGGCTGGGGGTGGAGCGGCTCGGAGCGCTGGGCGCCCTTCCACCCCAGGAGCTCCTTCGTCAGTTCGGGCCCGTGGGGTTGGAGGCCAGGGCCCTGGCTCGGGGAGAGCGGATCGACCCGGTTCGGGCCCGGCACCGCCCCCGCCCAATCCGGGTGTCCATGGATCTACCTTCTCCTGTAGGCGATCGGGAGATCCTGCATCGTACGCTGGACCGTCTTCTGGAGCGGGGGCTGGCCCACGGGGACCGGAAGGGACGGAGCATCCGCGGAATCCGGCTCGGGGGGCACCTGGAGGGAGGCGGATCCTGGTCCGTACCGGTGACGCTGAGAGAGCCCTCGGCCCGGGTCGAGACGCTGGCCTACCCTCTCCAGGGCCGGATCCGCCTCTCCCCTCCACCCCGGGCGCTGGAGAGCCTCTTCGTGGAATTCTTCGACTTCGGCGCACCGTCCCTTCAGCCCATGCTCTTCGAGCGTCGGGACGGCGGAGCCCGGGTCCGGGCCGGAAGCGCAGGGGCATTCTCCGACGGAGAGGTTTCCGAGGCGCTCCGGGAAGCAGTGCGAGAGCTGAAGCTGAAGCTGGGCCACTCTCCTCTGTACCGGGTCGTGGAGGTGGATCCCTGGTCCCGGATCCCGGAGCGGCGTCACGCCCTCATGGCCCTTGACGATTGAAGTACCGAAGGTCTGGATCCATGCCCCGTCGGTCATCCACCTCCCCGCTTCGGTCGTCCGCCTCCCCGCTTCGGTCGTCCGCCTCCTTGCGTACAACGTCCCCTTCCCCGCTTCGTGCCCTGGATCGACCGATTCCGGTGCAGGTTCGGTCGGACCGGGAAACCGGGGCGCCTCGCCTGGTGATGGATGGGGGGAGTGCCCGTCCCGTGGCTCAGGTGGTGGAGAGTTGGCGGATCGATGATGAGTGGTGGCGCGTTCCCATCTCCCGCCACTACCACCGGGTGATCCTGGAGGGTGGTCGCCCCATGATCCTCTTCCAGGACCTGGTGGAAGAGCGGTGGTACCGGCAGTAGCCGTCGCCCTCCCCGCTCGTCCTTCCCCTCACTCGCTCCCGTTCACGGAGACCGGGGGTGCCCCCAGGAGCCGTTCCCGGGAGTCGCCGGGGGTCAGTCGATCCGCTCCGTCCGCTTCCGTCCCCGTGGGTGTCCCCGGGTTCCGGTCCTCTCCGCCGCCGCTCCGGAGGCGTCGGAAGAATCCCGTTACCCGCTCCCGGAATCCCCTCCCCTCGGGACATACAGAGTCGGGCACGTACTCTGCCAGGAAGAGCTCCCGGACGCCCCCGCCCTCCGGCGCCGGGCAGCGGTCCCCCACCAGTTGGCCGGTGGCGGGATCCACCAGACCTTCCACGATTCCCGCCGGCCGGGGCCAGGCGCCTCCTCCGCCCAGGACTGCCCCTGCCGCGATCCGGCCCCACAGCGGCGCTCCCACACTACCGCCTGATGCGCCGGCGGCGATGGGGCGAGGGTCATCGAATCCCACCCAGACCGCCCCTACCACCTCCGGGGTGTATCCGACGAACCAGATGTCCCGTGTCCCCTGGGTAGTCCCTGTCTTCCCTGCCACCGGACCCCCGTACCCCGCGGTACGCACACCCCGACCCGTCCCCCCGTCCACGGCGGTTCGGAGCATGTCGGTGACCAGGTAGGCCACCCTGGGGTCCAGCACCTCTTCCCGGGTGGATGGGGCCTGGTAAATCACTTCCCCTTCCCCGTCTTCCACCCGCACGATCCACCGAGGCTCCGGTCGGTGCCCCCCGGCAGCCAGCACGGCGTAGGCGGTGGCCACCTCCAGCGGCGAAGCGGTTCCCACTCCCAGGGAGAGCGCCGGCACCACAGGGAGGGAGCCGCCCATGCCGGCCCGGGAGGCAAGTCGGGCCAGGGGATCGAGCCCCGTGGCCAGCGCCAGGCGTGCCGTGGGCACGTTCCGGGAGTCTGCCAGCGCCTCCCGCATCCCCACGGTGCCCCGGAACCCTCCGTCGTGGTTTCGCGGTGTCCACGGGTCGGCCCCGGCCTGGGTGAGGGTCAGGGGACGGTCCGCCAGGGGCTGGCTCGTGGCCGTTCCCGCCGCCAGGGCATGGGCGAAGACGAAGGGCTTGAAGACGCTCCCCATCTCCCTGCGCCCCTGCACGGCCCGGTTGTAGGCGGAGGTGCGGAAGTCCCGTCCGCCGGCCAGGGCCAGAACGTCTCCGGTGACGGGATCCAGGAAGACCACCGCCCCCTCCAGGTGCCGGGTCCGCCCGCTCTCCATGTCCAGCGCGGGAAAGGACGGTCCCCGGAACGCACCCACGCCTCCGCCCTCGACCCACTCGAGCGTCCGGGTGAGCTCGGCTTCGGCCCTTGTCTGTAGCCGCCGGTCCAGGGTGGTGTGGATGCGCAAGGGACGGTGGTAGAGCGCTTCTCCCATCTCCTCTTCCAGGGCCCGCCGGACCATCTCCACCAAGAAGGGAGCATCGCCCTCCACCGGTGCCCCACTTCCAGCTGCGGCCACCGCTACCGCCTCCGCCCGTGCGCCTTCTGCCACCTCCGGTGACAGGCGACCCTGGGCCTCCATGAGGGAGAGCACCAGATCCCGGCGTTCCCGAGCCGTATCCGGAGCCCGACGGGGATCGTAGCGACTGGGGTTTCGGAGGAGCCCGGCCAGGAGGGCTGCCTCTCCCGGGTCCAACTCGGCGGCAGGGACGCCGAAGAAGAGGCGGCTCCCTGCCTCCACCCCGTAGGCTCCCCCCCCGATGTAGACGTGGTTCAGATAGAGCTCCAGGATCTCGTTCTTGGAGTAGGTCTCTTCCAGGAGCCCGGCGACCCGGAGCTCCAGGAGCTTGCGACGCCAGGTCCGTTCACCCCGGGCAATTCGGTCGGGGAAGAGGGTGCGGGCCAATTGCATGGAGATGGTACTGGCTCCCTCCCGGATCCCGCCTGCCTGCACGTTGGCCAGAGCGGCGCCGGCCACCCGCCGCCAGTCTACCCCCTCGTGCTCCCGGAAGCGTCGGTCTTCCACCGCCACGAAGGCGTCGGGCACGTGGGAGGGGAGGCTTTCCAGCGACACCACCTGAAGGCGCAGCGGGTGGAGTTGTGCGAAGGGTTCACCTCTCCGGTCCAGGAGAATGGGGACCTCCTGGGCACGGTATCCCACCAGAGCCCCTGGATCCGGGCAGCCCCGGAGGCCGCAGGTGGTCCAGGCCAGATAGCCGCCCACCATCCCCACCGCCAGGAGCCCGCCCAGGAGCAGGAGGCCGGAGCGGACGAGTCGCCTGACCCACCCGCCGCGTCCCTTCCGCCCCCGCCTTCGCCGGGAGGCACCACCCTTCTTCCCCTTCCCCCTTCCGGAGGAACGGGTGCGGGGTGATTTGCGACGTCGAGGGGTCATGACCGGGTGGAGGCGGGGAGCTGGAAGTGACGGCGGGACGGGTGGCTACAGTCCAAGATATCATGGAAGCCCGGGCGCCCGCAGGCTCACGCCGCCATTCGTTCACCTTCCATGGGGACGCCTCAATCCCCGACGGTACCGTACCTCCCCCTTCCCTTCCCACCGGATCCCGGGCCCGGAAGTCGGGTACCGGCCCAACAGAAGCCAAACGATACCCTCTTCAATTCGAGCCGGAGCTTTCCCATGACCATGGATCTCCTCTCCCGCCACTGCGCCCCCCTACCCGAAGGAGCCCCCACCCTCCAGGGTGAAGCTCTCCAGCACTATCTGGACGCCGTGGGTGACCACTGGAGCGTGGTGGATGACCATCACCTGGAAGGGACGTTCGAGTTCGACGATTTCGTGGGCGCCCTGGAGTTCACCAATCAGGTCGGCGAGATCGCCGAGGCCGAGGAGCACCACCCGGAGATCACCCTGACCTGGGGCAAGGCCACCGTGCGCATCTGGACCCATACCGTGGATGGTCTGAGCGAGAACGACTTCATCCTGGCTGCCCGGATCGACGCCGCCCGGTAGCACCCCGGCTCGAGTGCGACCGTCTGTGAGCGGCGCGTCTTCGGAGGGGGCCCTCCGCATGGCCTTCCTGGATTCCTGGAAGGTGGCTCCCCATGAGGGATCGGGCACGGCAGTGGCCATCCGCGCCCTGGCGCAGGGGCTCCGCGGTTTGGGGCATCAGGTGGACATCCTCCGGCCCGACGCTCCGGCCCCCGACGACTCGGCGGATGGCCTCCTGGCTCGCCGCCTCCACTTCAACCTGGAGGTGGAGGAGCGCCTTGCCGCCCTGGAACCCCTGGATCTGGTGGTGGGATTCGATCTGGACGGGGTCTTCCTGGAGCGCCGACCGAACCGCCCCTTCATCCTCTGCCTGAAGGGGGTGGCCGCCGATGAACTCCGCTTCGCCGCTCCTGGAGAACGTCTCGTCCTGGAGACCCTGGCCCGGTTCGAGGCCATGAACGCCCGGGGCGCGGACCGATTGGTGGTGCCCAGCCGGTACTCGGCCCAGCGGACCGCCCAGAGCTACGGGATTCCGGCCGAGCGGATCCATGTGGTGCCTGAGTCGCTGGACCCGGCGCCCTGGCAGGCGGACCGGACCCGGCTCCTGGGCCTCACCCATCGCCCCACCATCCTCTCGGTGGCCCATCAGTACGGGCGGAAGGACACGGCCACCCTGGTTCGCTCCATGGTCAGGGTTCGGGAAAGCGTCCCCGAGGCTCGCCTGGAGGTCGTGGGTGGAGGCCCTGAACTTCCGGCACTCCGTCAGTTGGTTTCCCAACTGGGGCTGGCCGGATCGGTGGATCTCCGTGGGCCCCTCCTCAGCCCTTCCCACCTCCGGCAGGTCTACCGGGAGGCCCTCATCTTCGCCCTTCCCTCCCGACAGGAGGCGTTCGGCATCGTCTTCCTGGAGGCCATGGCCGCAGAACTCCCGGTGGTGGCGGCCCGGGCCGGTGCCATTCCGGAGGTGGTGGAAGACGGGGTGACGGGCATCCTGGTTCCTCCGGGAGATGAGGCGGCGCTGGCGGAAGCCCTCATCCGACTCCTCCAGGACCCGGATCTCCGCACCCGTTTCGGCACCGCAGGACATGGGGCTCTCTCCCGGTACGCCCCGGAGTCCGTGGCTGCTCGTTTCCTGGAGGTGGCGCGCCCCATCCTCGCCACCCCCTCCCCCGAATCCTGAACCCCATCCATGCACCTGGCCATCATCTCCGACACCCACGGCCGTCCCCATCCTCGCCTCTTCCACGAACTGGAGGGAGTCGAGCACATCCTCCACGCCGGAGACCTGGGCCCACTGGATCTCCTCACCGAGCTGGAGGCGGTGGCTCCGGTCACGGTCGTGCCGGGAAATACCGACGGTTTCCCTGTCCGGGACCGGTTTCCCCAGGTGGCGAGGACGACGCTGAGCGGGTTGGAGGTGGTGGTGACGCACGGACACCAGTTCGGCACCCCCACCCCGCCGGCGCTGGCGGAAGCCTTCCCGGACGCGGATCTGGTGGTTTTCGGCCACACCCACCGCCCGGTGGTGGAAGAGAGGGACGGCTGCTGGTTCATCAATCCGGGAAGTTGCGGGCCCCGCCGCTTTGATCTTCCCATCAGCATGGTTCGGGCAGAGTTGTCGGGTGAGGGTGTGCTGACCCCACGCCTCATCCACCTGGACCGGGCCGGGTAGTCGCACTGAGGCTGGCGGGGTGGGCGGGGCGCATGGGGTCGGCGGGGCGCGCGAGGTCGACGGGGCGCGCGGCTTCGGCGGGGCCGACGCCTTCGGCCGTCCCGGGAGCAAGCTCCGGGGGAGGTGTTTGCCAGGGGAAGGGAGAGCGCCCATGATGGCGGGACGATGTTCCGGATCCCTGCCCATGATGCCCGGAGTTCGCCATGCCCGACCGCCGCCACTTCCTCTCGACCCTGGCGGGGGCCTCCCTGGCCGGTGCCGCCGGCCTGGTCCGCCCCCCTTCCCTCTCGGCCGCACCCACGGCCTGGCTCGAGCCTTCCCGTCTGGACGCGGTGGCCGACCTCTTCCGCGGTGACGAGCGTGCGCCGGCCACGGCGGCTCTCGATGAGGATCTCTGGAGGGAGGTCCAGCAGGCCTTCACCGTTGACCGAAGCCTGGTGAATCTGAACAACGGCGGGGTGAGCCCGGCGCCGGCGGTGGTGCAGGAGGCCATGGCCCGGTACCTGGCCTACTCCAACGAGGCCCCGGTGCAGACCATGTGGCGGATCCTGGAGCCTCAGAAGGAGGGGGTGCGTCAGCGACTGGCTGCCTCCTTCGGGTGCCAACCGGAAGAGATGGCCATCACCCGCAACGCCTCCGAGGGGCTTCAGATCTGTCAGTTCGGCATCGACCTGGAGCCCGGGGACGAGGTCCTGACCACGGACCAGGACTACCCCCGCATGCTCACCACCTTCGAGCAGCGGGTGCGCCGGGAGGGGATCCGGCTCAAGACCTTCCCCATCCCCGTCCCGGCTGAGGATCCGGACGAGATCGTCCGGCGCTTCGAGGCGGAGATCACACCGCGGACCCGTCTCATCCTCATGTGCCACATGATCAACATCACGGGGCAGATCCTCCCGGTGAAACCGGTGGTGGAGATGGCGCGGAGCCGGGGGATCCCGGTCGTCGTGGACGGCGCCCACGCCTTCGCCCACTTCGACTTCACCCTGGACGATCTGGGGTGTGACTACTACGCCACCTCGCTCCACAAGTGGCTCTTCGCCCCCTTCGGCACCGGGTTCCTCTATGTCCGCCAGGACCGGATCCCGGACCTCTGGCCCCTCATGGCCTCGCCGGAGAGAATGGATGACGACATCCGGAAGTTCGAGGAGATCGGCACCCACCCGGCCCCCAACTACCTGGCCATCGGGGCGGCCCTGACCTTCCATCAGGGGATCGGCGCCGACCGGAAGGAAGCGCGTCTGGTGCACCTCCGGAACACCTGGGCCCAGGCCCTCCTGGAGGAGGATCGGGTGAGCCTGAACACGAGCCTCCGCCCGGGCTTCGCGGCCGGGATCGCGAATGTGGCCATCGAGGGGATCGAGCCGGGAGATCTGGCCCGCTTCCTCTGGGACCGGCACCGCATCATCGTCACCCCCATCGGCCACCCGGCCTGCCGGGGGCTCCGTATCAGCCCCTCGGTCTACACCACCATGGAAGAGCTGGAGCGCTTCGTAGACGGAGTACGCCACGCCATTCGCCACGGAGTCGCCTGACCATGAATCGTCCTGACTACTCGAAGATCCGTCGGCCGGTGGGCTCTGCCCTGGCGGCGGGCCTGCTCCTCATGGGCGCCTCAGCTTGTGAGCCCGCCTCCTCGCCTGCCCCCCAGACCCCCACCTGGTCTCCGCCCCAGGCGGTGGAGACCGCCGCCGCGCCGGAGGCCATCGGCCCCTACAGCCAGGCCATCCGTGCCGGGGGGACCGTCTACCTGGCCGGGCAGATCGCCCTGGACCCGGTGACCGGTGAGATGGTGGAGGGGGGCATCGAGGCCGAGACCCGACAGGTCATGGACAACCTGGGCGCGGTGCTGGCGGCGGCAGGGATGGACTTCTCTCATGTGGTGCAGACCCAGGTCTTCCTGACGGACTTGGGCGACTTCGCCGCCATGAACGAGATCTACAGCGGGTACCTCTCCCCGCCCTACCCGGCCCGGGCCACGGTGGGGGTGGCGGCCCTCCCCCGGGGAGCCCTGGTGGAGATCCAGATGGTGGCGGTGGACGGACCCTGACGCCTTGAGGGGGTTCTGGCGAGGACCCGGCCTCGGGCATAGGTTGCCTGAACTCGCTCCCGAGGCCACCCCCAACCCGCCTGGATCCATGAGACGTCGCCCGGCTCCATCTCTCGCAGCACTGGCCCTGATCCTCCTCCCCGCTCCGCTCCTGGGGCAGAACATCCCCACTCCCCTGGAGCACTTCGGCTTCGAGATCGGAGCCGACGGGACCATGGCGGACTGGCACGAGCTCTCGGCCTATTATCAGCGCCTGGCCGAGACCAGCCCCCGGGTGACCATCGAGACCACGGGGCAGTCGGTGCTGGGGGAGGACTTCCTCCAACTGGTCATCACCAGCGAGGCCAACCACCGGAATCTGGACCGGTTCCTGGAGATCCAGCACCTCCTGGCCGATCCCCGGCGGACCTCCGGGGAGGCTGAGGTGGAGCGGCTCATCCAGGAGGGGCGGACGGTGGTGCTCCTCACCAACCACATCCACTCCAATGAGATCGGCGCCGGGCAGATGCCGGCACGGCTGGCCTACACGCTGGCCTCGTCCCAGGACCCGGAGATCCTCCACATCCTGGACGAGACCATCATCGTTCTGATTCCCTCCCTGAACCCGGATGGGACGCAGATGATGGCCGACTGGTGGTACGAGTGGAAGGGCACCGAGTTCGAGGCCGCCCCCCTTCCCCGCCTCTATCATCAATACACCGGGCACAACAACAACCGGGACTGGTTCTTCTTCGCCCAGCCCGAGACCCGGAACACGGTGATCCACGCCCACAACCGCTGGAAGCCCCAGATCGTCTATGACACCCATCAGATGGGGAACCAGGGGGCCCGCTTCTTCATCCCCCCCTACATCGATCCGGTGGAGCCCAACGTGGACCCCCGCATCGTCGCCGGCTTCAACGCCCTGGGGATGGACATCGCCGCCGACATGACCAAGCGGGGATACAGGGGTGTGGTCACGAGCGCCATCTTCGACATCTACACGCCGGCGCGGGCGTACATGCACTATCACGGGGGAATCCGGATCCTCTCGGAGGCGGCGCGGCTCGATGACTTCGCCAACCCCATGTTCCAGACCATGGATGACCTGCGCCCGGCCCGGGACTACGACCCCCGGGTCATGAGCGTGACCTTCCCGGCGCCCTGGGAGGGGGGGCGGTGGGGGCTGGACGACATCGTGGATTACCTGGAGGCGGGAGCCATGGGGCTTCTCCGCAATGCGGCCCGGAACCGGGAGTTCTGGCTCCAGAACTTCGCCGGGATCCACGCCGACGCGGTAGCGGGGTGGGACCGGTGGCCCGACGCCTGGGTCATCCCGGCGGGTCAGGAGAATGAGCTGGGGCTCCACCACCTCCTCCGGGTCCTCACCACCGGGGCGGTGGAGGTACACCGGGCCGAGGCGGCCTTCCAGGTGGATGAAGAGGCGAACGGGACGGCCCGCACCTTCCCCGAGGGCTCCTGGGTGATCCCCATGCAGCAGCCCTACGCCTCCTTCGCCCAGACCATGCTGGAGATCCAGGAGTACCCGGATCTTCGGGAGTATCCCGGTGGGCCGCCCATCCGCCCGTACGACGCCACGGCCCATGCCCTCCCCCTCCTCTTCAATGTGGAGGCGGTGGCGGTGGAGTCCTTCCCGCACGGCTCCGTCTCCCTGTCGGAGCCCATGGAGATGGTGACGGAGCCGCGCTTCGAGGCGCCGGATTTCCTACAAGGACCGAACGCCCCCCGCATCGGCCTCTACCGCTCCTTCCAGGAGCCCATGCCGCAGGGGTGGACCCGCTGGCTCTTCGACGGCGCCGGGGTCGCCTACGATGAGGTCCGGAACCAGGACCTCCGCGACGGCGGTCTGAACGATCGCTGGGACGTGATCATCTTCCAGGATCAGTCTCCCCAGTCCATCCTGAACGGGTGGAGCGAGAATGTCATGCCCGCCCCCTACGCTGGCGGGGTCGGTCGGGAGGGCGTGGCGGCGCTCCGGGAGTTCGTGGAGCAGGGCGGGCGCCTGGTGGCCATCGACGAAGCCACCGATTTCGCCATCGATGTGCTGGAGCTGAATATCCGGAACGCCACGTCGGACCTTCCCCCCCAGGACTTCTTCATCCCCGGTTCCATCCTGCGCCTCGACCTGGATCCGGCCCACCCCATCCGGGAGGGCGTTCCGGCCGAGTTCATGGCGTGGTACTGGCGGACGAGCCGGGCCTTCGAGGTGAACGACCCCCGGGCCCGGGTGCTGGCCACCTTCGGCGAGGGGAATCCCCACCTGGCGGGCTGGGTCCTGGGTGAGGAGTTCATCGGCGGAATGCCGGCGCTGGTGGAAGCGGAGGTGGGCGAGGGATCCGTCCTCCTCTACGGCTTCCAGCCCAACTTCCGCGGTCAGACCGTGGGTCTCTGGCCCCTCCTCTTCAACGGTCTGCGCTGACCGGTGCGGCGGCTCGTTTGGCCCGGCCCCCGCCGGGGCCCTTCTGCGCTGGGTGTACTGGTGGTGCTGCTGGGGCTGGCGGGGCCGGTGGGAGCCCAGGAGGGACCCACCACCGGTGAGGTGCGGGACGGGGTCGTGAGGGTGGAAGCGCTCCCCATCTCCTCCGCGGAAGCGCCCCGCATCGACGGAAGCCTGTCGGAAGCGGTGTGGGAGCGGGCGCCGGTCATCGGTGGGCTCCGGCAGGTGGAGCCCTTCGAGGGACAGCCGGCCTCCCAGCGCACCCAGGTCCGCCTTCTGTATACGGAGACGGCGCTCTACATCGGCGCCCGGCTCTACGACGACGGCCCGGTGAGCTCCCGCATGGGCCGGCGGGACATGGCCCTGGAAGACGCGGACTGGTTGGGGGTCGCGCTGGATTCCCAGTTCGACCGTCGCAACGCCTACCTCTTCCAGGTGAGCCCCGCCGGGGTGCAGCGGGACGCCATCCTGAGCGACGGGTCCGGTACGGCCTTCTCCGAGTCCGAAGACACCACGTGGGACGCGGTCTGGGAGTCGGCCACCCGCATCGACAATGGCGGGTGGACGGTGGAGATGCGGATCCCCCTCTCCCAGCTCCCCATCCCTGAGCGGGACGTCCACACCTGGGGGCTTCAGGTGGAGCGGATCATCGGTCGGGAGCAGGAGCGCTCGGTCCTGGCCTTCGTGCCCCGAGAGGAGCGAGGCGGGATCTCCCGCTATGCCCAGCTCGAGGGGATCCGGGACATCGCTCCCGGGCAGCCCCTGGAGCTCCGACCCTATGTGGTCATGCAGGGCGAGTCGGTGGATCGGGGCGCCAACCCTTTCCGCAATGCCCGGGAGGGTTCCGTTTCGGGAGGGCTGGACCTTCGCTATCGCCTGTCGGGAGACCTCCTCCTGACCGCCACCCTGAATCCGGACTTCGGCCAGGTGGAGGTGGACCCGGCGGTGGTGAATCTGGGGGTCTACGAGACCTTCTTCCAGGAGCGTCGTCCCTTCTTCCTGGAGGGCACCGACGTGTTCGACTTCGGCGGGGGCGGGTCCAACGCCGGCGGACGCCTCTTCTACACCCGGCGCATGGGGAGAAGTCCTCAGCTTCCGGCCCCGACACCCCGCTCCGATACCCCGCGGCAGGCCAACATCCTGGGGGCGGCCAAGCTCACCGGTCGCACCGACGGCGGGTGGCGGTTCGGGGTCATGGAGGCGGTTACGGCCCGGTCCGAGACCCGCTTTATGGATGAGGCCGGCGAGGCGGGACGGGTGGTGGCCGAGCCTCTCACGAACTACGCCGCCGTGCGGGTGCGACGGGACCTCCGGGAGGGGGCGTCCTTCGTAGGTGGGATGCTCACCAGCGTGCTCCGGGAGAGCGACCCGGCCCGGGCGGACCTCTTCCTCCCGTCTTCCGCGTGGGCGGCGGGGGTCGACTTCCGCCACGAATGGGATGAGCGTCGCTGGCTGGTACAGGGGAGTGCCGTGGGGACCCGGGTGGCTGGTTCGCCCGAGGCCATGACCCGGATCCAGCGGGCCGGCCACCACTTCTTTCAGCGGCCCGACGCCCCGCACCTGGGGGTGGATTCCACAACCACCTCCCTCACCGGAGGAGCCGTGTCGGCCACTCTGGCCCGCCGGATGGGTCGGAACTGGCAGGCCGAGCTAGGTGGAGCGCTCACGACGCCGGCCTTCGAGGTGAACGACATGGGGTTCGGAACCCGCACGGACCGGCGGGATGTGAGCACGCAGCTCAGGTACACGGAAACCACCGCCGGCGACCGGTTCCGGAGCTGGAACGCCTCGGCCCGGGTCCGCTACGAGTTCAACTTCAACGGCGAGATGATCGCCAACTGGCACACCGTCCGGGGGAGCGCCACCACCCTGGGCTTTCTGGAGCTCAGCGGATCCCTGACCCACCGGACCCGGGCCAATGATGACCGCCGGACCCGTGGGGGGCCCCTCACCCACCGTCCGGCCCACACCTCCTTCTCAGGCTCGGTGGCCACGGACCGGAGGCGGGCCGTGGGCCTGAGGGTGGACACGGGGATCGCTCGGGATGAGGCCGGGGGCCTGGAGGATCAGCTCCAGACCCGTATCGTGATTCGCCCATCGTCCCGGTGGGAGCTTCAGCTCGCTCCCGAGGTGATCCGGTTCAAGGAGGCGGCCCAGTACGTCACTACCCTCCCGGACCCGGACCGGCTGGCCACCTTCGGGCGAGGCTACATCTTCGCGCCCCTGGACCAGACCACGGTGTCTCTCGAGACCCGGCTCAATGTGGCCCTCTCCCCCACCCTATCCATCCAGGCCTACGCCCAGCCCTTCCTGTCGGCAGGGGACTATGGCGACCCCACAGTGCTGGAGCGCCCGTCCTCCTTCACTTTCGCTCCATGGGTAGGAGCGGGTGAGGTGCCGGATCGGGACTTCAACCTCCGGAGTCTCCGGGGGAACGCGGTGCTCAGGTGGGAGTGGAGCCCGGGGTCGGTGCTGTACGTGGCCTGGCAGCAGAGCCGTCGGGACATGGTGCGGGGCCTTGGAGACTTCGATTTCTCCCGGGACCGCTCGGCGTTATTCCGGACCCCCTCCGACAACATCCTGGTGGTGAAGGCCAATCTCTGGGTCACCCCCTGAGCGCGGCCTGATCCATCTTCATGACCGATCCCCTCGAGGGTCTCCGAGAGCAGGTGATCCGATGCCGAGCCTGCCCCCGCCTCACTCGGTGGCGGGAGAAGGTGGCCCGGGAGAAGCGCGCTGCTTTCCGGGATGAGACCTACTGGGGAAGACCGGTCCCGGGCTTCGGCGATCCGGAGGCTAGGCTCCTTATCGTAGGGCTGGCTCCCGCCGCCCACGGCGCCAACCGGACGGGGCGCATGTTCACGGGGGATCGCTCCGGCGACTGGCTCTTCCGAGCCCTTCACCGAGCCGGGTTCGCCAATCAGCCCCACGCCGTGACGCCTGACGACGGACTGCGCCTCAGAGATGCCTGGGTGACGGCGTCGGTTCGCTGCGCTCCGCCCGGAAACCGGCCCTCTCCGGACGAGCGGAAGCGGTGTCGTCCATTCCTGGAAACGGAGCTCGATCACTTCATGCCCCGTCTTCGCTGTCTGGTGGCTCTGGGAGGCTTTTCCTGGAGCCACCTCCTCCGCATCCTTCAGGCCCGCGGGGTGTCGGTTCCGGTCCCCCGACCCGCCTTCGGACATGGCGCGGAGGTGGCGCTGACGGATGAGTTGGTGCTCCTGGCCTCCTATCACCCCAGTCAGCAGAATACCTTTACCGGGCGACTCACCGAGGAGGGATTCGACGCCGTCTGGCGTCGGGCCCGGGAGATCCTGGGATAGGCTCTCGCCGCCTCACCCCCCGCCACTCCTCCAGAACCACGATCCTGTATCCCATGAATCGATCCATGTCTGTCCGATCCCCCTCCCGTCGTTGGATCCCGGTGCTCCTGGTTCTGGGCCTTGTGGCCCTTGCCGGGTGCTCCCCCGGGGATACTGTTCCCGGCACCCAGTGGGACCAGTGGCGCTCACCGGAGGCCGGTGGGATGAGTTCAGAGGGGCTAGCCCGGGTGGAAGAGCATCTGGCCGGAATGTCCACCTCGGCTATGAAGGTGGTCACCGGCGGGCGGGGGGCCTTCGCATACGGCGATGTGACCGAGGTGAGCTACCTGGCCTCGGTTCGGAAGAGCATCCTGGCCATGCTCTACGGGATCTACTGGGACCGGGATATCATCGATCTGGACTGGACCCTGGAACAGGTGGGGATCGATGAGCACGGTGGCCTCACGCCCGAAGAGCGGCAGGCCCGGGTCCGGGACGTCATCGCGTCCCGGTCGGGGATCTACCGGCCCGCCTCCAACGCCGGCGATGACCTGGCTTCGGCGCCTGAACCCGGGAGCGTGGCCCCCGGCGAGTACTACCTCTACTCCAACTGGGACTTCAACGCCGCCGGGACCATCTTCGAGGAGCTGAGTGGGGTGGACATCTTCGACGCCCTCACCATGGAGCTGGCCATCCCGCTCCGGTTCCAGGACTTTGATCGGGAGCGACACCAGAAGGGCGGTGACCTTGAGCGCTCCATGCACCCCTCTTACCACATGCACCTCTCGACCCGCGATATGGCCCGGGTGGGGCTCCTGGCGCTCCGGGAGGGCCGCTGGGGAGATCAGCGCCTCATCTCGGAGGAGTGGATGGAGAAGATGGCGAGCCCCATCACCCCGGTGAGCGAGATGAATCCCGAGCATCGCCGGGAGGGGCCTCACGGCTACGGCTTCATGTGGTGGGTCTGGGACGGCCCTCACAACGCGGGGCCCTACGCCAGCGCCTACGTAGGGGTCGGGGCCGTGGGTCAGTACATTGCCGTGCTCCCTGCCCTGGACATGGTGGTGGCCCACAAGACCGTGCCGGGAGGCGATCGTCGGGTGCAGCACCCCGAATTCTGGGAGTTGCTGGATCTGGTGGTGGAGGCCCACTGCGGCGACGCCTGCTGAGGCGTTGCAGGCGCCGCCGCACCCCTACCAGCGGGCCCGCACCCCCCGGGTGTCCACATGGATGAAGGGGCCCCGCACCGCATTGGCCCGGTAGCTGGATAGCCCGCCCTGGACCACGTGGGGCTCCCCCAACTCCTGTACCCGCTCCACGATCCGGAAGAGGAGGCGGGCGTCCGCCTCCCCGCCCTCGCCGTTCCCGGTGAGGTCGTCCATGCGCCCGTTCCCGGTCTCATCAATGAAGAAGTCGGCGGCGTCGCCCCAGAGGTGGCGGCTGTGGTCCGTGGTGTTGCCGATGGCCCGATTGTACCAGGGGGTCCGGAATCCGGACATGACGTAGAGGGTCGAAGCGTCGATCCCCTCCACCCGGACCTCCTCCAGGATCGCCTCCATCTTGAGGGTCAGGTGCTCCGAGAGAACCAGGTAGCGGGGGTCACCCTCCTGTCTCGGGAGGAACTGCTCCAGGGTGAAGCCAGGCGCCACAAGGAGATCCAGGAGCTCAGGCGCCGCCTCCACGAAGCCCGGGGGCGGCGGCAGATCAGGCCTGGTCCGGTAGGTCCCGATGCGGAATCCGTTCAGCTCTCCATTCTCCACCGCCTCGAAGGGGTGGAGCACCAGGACGTTCAGGGTGATGGCGTCCATATCCAGGGGCGACTCGACGCGGAGGGGGACCGCCTCCCCGGGGGTATCCGGGGCCGTCCACCGCCAGAGACCGGGCGCCACCTGCGGGGCCACCCCCTCGGGAGTGCGAAGGAGGAAGGCTTCGGCACTCCCTTCTCCCCACACCTCATCCAGCTCCAGCTCCAGCGTCTCTCCAGGCCGGGCCGTCACGGCCAGGATCCGGTAAGGCACCACCGCATCCCGGACCCGAAGTCGGAAGGAGGCCCGGACCTGTTCGCTGTAGGGGTGGGGGCGGACTTCGGGAGTGGTTGCGGCACCGGGCAGGGGGGCCGGGAACTCCCGGGCCAGCTCCAGGGGAAGGACCTCGAAGGGATTCTCCTCTTCCAGACCAGAGACGTTCGCTGTGGTCGCGTCAGGGTCCGAAGCGGGCCGAAGGTCCACCCAGGAGCCAAGCGCGGGGCCCAGGATCAGGGCGGCCAGGGGGATGGGGAGGGCGAAGAGAAAAAACGAACCGGTACGTCGAGTTGGCTGCGACGGCATTCGGCTGAGGGGGGTGCAAGGACGCCGTCGGATTCCGGTCAGGTCCCGGGAATATTGGATTTCCGACGAACAACTCCCCTTCTTACTCCGGGTTCCGCCAGGAGGATCCCCCTGGGCCCCGAGCCAGCGCCTCTCCCACCGCCGGGTCCAGGCGGTAGATGTCGTCGCGGAACTGCACCACACCGTCGGCTCCCACGAAGGCGGTCCGGTACTCCAAGTGGATCAGGTAGGGCCGGGCCAGCACCACGTTCCGCTCCCGCCCGGCAGCGATGACGGAGTCAATGCGGTCCCGATTCCACTCCGCCTGCTCCCGGAGGAGGTGTTTGGCCACCTCAAGGGCTCCCTCGATCCGGATGCAGCCGGAAGACAGGGCCCGACCGGGTTGGGCAAAGAGGTGGCGGTCCGGGGTGTCGTGGAGGTAGACGTTGTGCCGGTTCGGGAACATGAACTTCACGTGGCCCATGGCGTTGCGGGGGCCGGGATCCTGGCGGAGGCGGTAGCGGCGGTTGAACTCCGGGCCGCTGATCCCCTGCCAGTCCACCGTGGCCGGATCCACCCGGGCGCCGGTAGCCTGATCCAGCACCTGGATGCCCTCCCGGGCGAGGTGCCCCAGGTCGGCCCGGATTTTCGGAAGCTGATCCCGGATGGCCAGGGTGGGGGGCACATTCCAGTAGGGCGCCAGGACCAGGTAGGTCATGCGCCCGCTGAAGAGGGGGGTGGGGCGATCCGTTCTTCCCACGATGGCCCGGATCGCCAGCGACTCGTCCCCGTCGTCGTAGATGTGGACGGTGTGGGCCGCCACATTGACCCGGATCTCCCGTTCCGTCCGCTCCCGGGGGAGCCAGCGCCACCGTTCGAGCCCCACCTCCACCTGCCGGAGTCGCTCGGCGGCGGAGACGTTCAGCGCCCGGAGGGTGGCTGGACCCACCCGGGCATCCACGCCCAGCCCGTGCCGCTCCTGGAAGCGCCGCACCGCGGCCTCCAGTTCGTCGTCGTAGAGCTCCGGATCCGCCTCTGCCGCCGGCCCGCCGATCCCTGTGATTCCGGGGAGGTCGCCGCCCGCTTGGAGCCGCTCTCTCAGAAGCGCCACCCGGGCGTGTCGATCCCCGGGATCCAGGGTCGGGCCATCGGGGATCCGAGGCCAGCCGCCGTCCGCCACGATGCGGTCGAGGCGATACGCCTCGGCGAGGAGGGTCTGGTACCCGGGACCGGGGGGCCTGAGATCATCCAGGATTCCCGCCAGCTCCAGGGGGCCCAGGCGACCGGATGGCGGGATCGCCGCCGAGAGCCGGTCCACCGGATCGACCCAGGATCGGGGGGCCGTCCAGTGACGGTTGAGGCTTCGGGGGTCCAGCCGCCCATGGGCCAGGTGATGGATCAGGTGCAGCGCCGCGTCGGTGAGGAGGAGTTCGGCGTCGGCCCAGGCGCCGGGGTTCCCTTCCCCGGACTCTCCCCCTGCTCCGGACCGCTGCCCCTCACCCGACTCCCCGTCCTGGGACTCGTCGCGCACCACCACCAGGTCCCGAAAGAGCTCGGCCAGGGTGTCGGCGTGGTAGTCGTTCGGGTCGAACCGATCTTCCGACACGGACCGGAGCGCGCGATGGAGGCCGATCCGGTCGGCGGAGTCGTCCATCCTCCAGACGGGAGCGAAGTCCCTCTCCCGGTAGAAGCGCAGGAGGGCGTCCCCGGAACGGAGGGGTCGCCCACCCAGGTAGAGACGCCCGTCCCGTCCGGCGGCACCCTCCGCCGCAGCATGGGTCAGTCGCTGATGAAGTTCACCCTGAAGACCGGTGTGGTCTGGATCCGGGATGGTGTCCCGGACCGGATCCGCTCGGGCCTCCAGGGTCGCGACGGGCGGAGTCTGCTCGGGGTGGGAGGCGGATGCCGGGAGCGCCCCGGTCGTGAGGAGGAGGCCTCCCAGGCCCAGGATCAGGAGGAGCCCGTTCGCGCGGCCGGCCCTACCGCCGCCAGCCCTCCCGCCGGACGCCCCCCCGCCGCGAGCCCTTCCCCCGGAAACACGAAACGGCGAGGGGTTGCCCTCTCCCCCGCCGCTCCGTGCCCTCCGAATCGTGTTCATGATCCCTTCTACCCCCGAACTCAGGGGAGTTCTCATGGAATCAGTGGAACTCGAAGGCCTCCGTGTCCGCGTCCTCGGCCACGGCCGCCGGGGCACCCTCGGTGGGACCCAGGTCGTCCCAGTTCAGGATGGCGTTCCAGGCCAGCGCCATGCTCCCCCGAGTCTGGTTCCGATGGAGTGCCCGGACCCCGTAGAGGACGAGGAACCCGTCGCCCTGGGGCACCGAGATCACCGCCGGGTGTCCGCCGAGCCCGCCCCGCCCCAGCACCAGCCCGCTCAGGAAGACCTCATCCGCCGGGGCGTAGCGGAGGACCACATTCTCTTCCAGCTCCGACGAAACCGAGAAGTAGGGGCCGAAGCGGTCGAAGACCGGGAAGCTCTCATCGTACCCGGCCAGGATCGGGTGCCCCCGGTCCGCCCCTTCCCCCTTCACGATGGAGCCGGGGCTGAACAGGTTGCCGGTGGAGCGCAGGGTGACTCCGCGCACGAGCCCCATCTCCACCGGGAGGGTGGCGGCGGAACCCATGGCCATGAAGGTCCCCCCGTCATGGATGAAGTCCCGGATGGCCTGGAGCCCCTCGAGCCCCATCCCCCCCGTCATGTCGGAGGTGGTGGAGAGGTGGCCCAGGCTCGGGAACCCTTCCATCCGTTCCCAGGCGATGGGTCCGGACGACGGATCCAGCCCCTCGAAGATCTGCCGGGCCGAGGAGTTCCGCCCCTGCTCCGGGAAGAGGATCACATCGAACCGATCCCGGAGATTGCCCTCCCGGAGGCGGTCTTCCGGGAAGTAGGTGTAGGGGATCCCCCGGTCATCCAGGGCGAAGCGGACGGCGCCGTCGTCCTGGGTGTTCCGCCAACTGTGGAGGACGGCGATGCGGGGGAGGGTCTGACGGCGCGGGCTCAGCTCTTCCTCGGCCCCGGCCCCGAGTCCCACCACCTCCAGCCCGTACTCCCGGGCCCACGCCTCTACCTCAGTTTCGGTCATGGCGTCCGTGGGGATGAGCCAGCTCCCGGGGTTCCANCGGGTGTCGCCANCCACCTCCACCTCCTGGCGGGTGGTGTAGACCGGAAGGTCTTCGCCCAGCGCCCAGCGGGCCTCCAGGGAGTGGGCCGACCCTTCGACCCGAACCGCCCACCAGGCCGGGCCGCTCCGGCCCGCCACCGAACGAACGCTCCCGGGGAGGTGCACCCGGTCGTCCACCACCGTCATGGCGGATTCG
>SL_3KL_010_SEDDRAFT_10001283_pt1 | contig 22617 bp, 19 predicted proteins | sample SodLakKL_010_SED_2_FD_10381 | JGI IMG/M metagenome (IMG submission 10381) | reverse complement strand
ACAGGATTGGGAGCTATGACCACAGCGTTAAGGTTGTCGAGCCGAGGCTATAATGTAGAAATGGTAGAAAAATACCATCAACCCGGAGGAAGGCTGAATCAGCTAAAAAAGGACGGATTCACCTTCGACCTTGGGCCCACCTTTTTCAGTATGACCTATGAATTTGAAGAATTCCGCAAGGATGTTGGACTGGAAAAGCTTCCATTCACATTTCGTGATTTGGATGTCCTATATTCAGTCAACTTCAGGGGATCGGATAAGCGATACATCATCTATCGCGACCTTGACAAACTCGCCGCTGAGTTTGAAGCTGTGGAACCAAACTTTCGTGAAAAAATGGACAAATTCCTTGCAGGGGCGGCCAGCTTTTTTCATGATACGGAATACCTGGTGCTGAAAAGGAATTACGATTCGGTGTTTCAATACCTTATGACCCTTTTGCGTGTCCCGATGAAATATTCACCAAAACTGTTGCGCTCTGTGTGGTCGGAAATGGAAAGGCATTTTGAGTCCAGGGAGGTAAAAGAGATCTTTTCCCTGGTGGCATTTTTCCTGGGAGCCACACCTTTTGATACACCGGCCATCTATACCATCTTGTCCTATACTGAGCTGGTGCACGACGGCTATCACAATGTGGTGGGCGGTATGTATAAGATTGTGGACGGGTTGAAAAAAGAACTTGACAAAGCCGGCGTTAAAATGCACTTCAACACGGAAGTGGTTGATTATATCAGCGAAAATGGCACCATCAAGTCTATGGTTGATCAAAACGGCAAAACCTGGGAGGCCGATTTGTTTGTGGTGAATGCAGATGCCGCATGGTTCAGGCATAAGGTGTTTAAGCGCAAAAAGTTCACCGAACCCAAAATGGACAAGCTCAAGTGGACGCTCGCCCCCTTTACCATGTATCTTGGATTAAACACCAAACTGGAAGGGGTGCCTCTGCACAACTATTTCCTCGGCGACAATTTCAAAGAGTATTCCGGCAAAATTTTCAAAAATGCCATCAAGCTCGATCAACCCTATTATTATGTGAATGTTGTATCCAAGTCGGATCCGGAAAGTGCACCCGAAGGATGTGAGAGCGTGTTCGTTCTCTGCCCCGTTCCGGATATGCGCTTCAAACCCGACTGGTCGGATAGCGAACAAATCGCACAAAACATCATCAAAGACCTGTCGGGAAGAATTGGCATTGATCTTGATAAGCATATTGTTTCCAAAACCGTGATGAATCCGGTTGAATGGCGCGATGCATTCAACCTGTACAAAGGAAGCGGTCTTGGACTGGGACATGATTTGGATCAGATCGGAGGGTTTCGTCCTAAAAATTATGATGAAGAATTCAGCAATGTCTTTTATGTTGGTGCTTCTACAGTTCCGGGCACCGGTTTGCCCATGGCTGTAATCAGCTCCAAACTGGTTACCGAACGAATTACCAAAGCTTATGGACCTGTACACAAGTAATGCACTTCAGTGTGCCGAAATCACCACAAAAAACTACAGCACCTCCTTTTCGATGGGGGTGCGCACCTTAAATAAAAAGTACCGGCCGGCAATATATGCCATTTACGGCTTTGTGCGTTTTGCCGATGAAATCGTTGACACGTTTCACGATCAGGACAAGGCCACCCTGCTGAAAGAGTTCAGGCAGCAAACCTATGATGCCATCGACAAAAAGATGAGCACCAACCCCATTCTGCATGCTTATCAGTGGGCAGTAAACACCTATGCCATCGATAAGGAGTTGATCGATGCCTTCCTGTTCAGCATGGAGATGGACTTAGAGAAGAAAACCTTTTCGCTGGACGAATATCAGCGATACATTTACGGTTCGGCAGAGGTGGTAGGTTTGATGTGCCTGCGTGTGTTTTATGCAGGCCGGGATGAAGAGTATAAGCAATTGCTGCCACCTGCGCGCAAACTTGGTGAAGCTTTTCAGAAAGTAAACTTTTTGCGCGATTTGCGCTCCGACCTGAAGGAGCGCGGACGTGTTTATTTTCCGGAGGTTGATATGGATCAATTCTCTAAAGATGACAAAGATAAAATTGAACAGGAGATTTGGGAAGATTTTCAGGGTGCCTTCCCCGGGATAAAGTCGTTGGACAAAGAAGTGCGCCTTGGAGTTTACCTCGCTTATCGCTATTATCTGGAACTGTTGAGAAAAATACAGGGAGTCAGCCCGGGAGAAGTTCAGCAAAAACGTTTCCGGGTTTCAAATACCGATAAGCTGATATTGCTGGTGAAATGCTACCTGCGGAACAAATTCGGATGGATGTGACAGTGTCTTTTCCCTGGACAATTTTTGCAATAACCCATCATTGAAAACGACCGGATGTTTTTTTGAATATACCTTGCTTATGGCTCTTGACCACTTGCGTTCCGATAATTTTTTTATGGGTGAGGCTATCAAGGAGGCCCGAAAGGCTTTTGATGCCGATGAGGTGCCGGTTGGTGCCGTGGTGGTTTGCGAGGGGCGAATCATTGCGCGGGCACATAACCTTACCGAACGGTTAAATGACGTAACAGCCCATGCCGAAATGCAGGCAATCACCGCTGCAGCAAATCACCTTGGCGGCAAGTATTTGGATCAGTGTGCTTTATATGTCAGCCTGGAACCCTGTCCCATGTGTGCGGGAGCACTACGCTGGGCACAGCTTGGCAAATTGTTTTATGCGACCGATGACGAAAAACGTGGTTATACGCTGGTAACGCCTTCATTGCTGCATCCAAAAACAATTGTAAACAGGGGAATAGCTGCCGACGAGGCTGCCGTGCTGCTTGTCAACTTTTTTCAACAAAAAAGAAAAAAATAATCAGCGAATATTCTTTCTTTCCTTATTCCAAATCAAACTGTTTCTTCAGTTCTTCCATGGTGGGAATGTTCCGGTGAGCCCATTTGCCTTTTACAACACCTTCTTTCATAAGCACCAATCCGGGGTTTGACCGGATGATGGTCTTCAGTTCAACCTCATCAGAAAGATAAAATGGATAGGGGGTTTGATGTGCATGACGGAACTCCTCTGCGGTATCATGGGTGGAGCCTGTTAGAACAATAAAAGTATAGCCAAGCTTTTCTGCTTCCCTGGCCAATGGATTGATTCTGCGTTCAAATGCCTTGGTATTGGTGCGGTTGAGGTCATAGGCCACCACCATGAACAGGTAATCGGGTTCGGTCATGAAAAAGTCAGTCACGTCATCGCCAAAGGCATCTTCGATATAGAAATTTTCGATCTCGGCTTCGAGGAATGGTTGGATCACCTCTCTTCTTTGGTCTTTAAATTTCCATACGGAAGCCCATTCAGGGTCATCCCACGGGTAATCGGTGGCAGGATATTCCCTGATTTCACCGGTTTCCTGGTTTTCAAAAATCAGGTAAATGTCGGCGATTTCTTCGGTGGGCATCACCAGCTCTTTCACATCATTGCCTACCTTCCATGGCCGGAAGTCGATAATGGGCAGGTTGCGGAGACAGTAAAACGACAACCATAATACAGCCACAGTGACAATCACGGCCAGTGTGTTGTCGGTGATCTTTGACCAGGGCGGACGAATTTTGTCCCGGTAGATAAAAACAACAATTGCCGCCGCAAGAATGAAGATGTTTTTGTAAAATGTATCCCAGTTGCTGATGATAATGGCATCTCCAAAACAACCGCAGTCGGGCACCGGATCGGTGATGGCGATATATAAGGTAAGCGGGGTAAAAAATGCCATGAAGAGTAACCCTCCCCAGGCGCTCCACCTCATTTTTATTCCAAACAAAACACCCACACCGATAATAAACTCAAGGGTGCTGAGTAACAAAGCCATTGGCAGCGCAGCAAAAAGAAGCCATTCGGTGCCGAAAGCAAGAAAATAATCCTGGAACTTATAGGCTGAGCCGAGGGGGTCGATGGCCTTTACAAAACCGGAAAAAATAAAAACGATTCCGAAAACAATGCGTGCTAACCAAACAACAACTTTCATGAAAACCGGGTTTCCTTTGTGGTGGGTTTATTTATAAACATAAGAATGACCTTTGACGGACAACGCGCCCGGCAAAGGTCAGTATTTTATTGCCTGACCAAAAATCCGATCCAGGTGGCGTTATTCTCTTTCGATCACCTCGCCAACTATGCGGAACCTTTCGGTTGGACTCTGCGGGTTGTTGTAGGTCACAGTAACCGTACGGCTTATGCGCTGTGGCCTGGGTGCCAGGCGAAACTCAATTTTGATCACTTCTTCCTCACCGGGCATAATAGGCTCCCTTGGCCAGGAAGTAACCCTTGTACCGCAACAGGCGCGAACATTACTTAACACAAGAGGCTCATCACCGACGTTGGTGAATTTGATATCCATCTTGGTCTCAGGCATGTCATCCAGGTATAAAGTACCATAATCGAAGGTTCGATTTTCAAACTGGAATTTAGGGCCTTTTTTTTCTTCCTTTTCGTGCTCGTCAGCATGAAGGGCAAATGTGCCTAAAAACAAAAATGCTGCAAAAAATAACAATACACGTTTCATTTCTTTTTGTTTTTGAGTGGATGAATATGTTTGCTTTATCTCAATTATAGGATCAATATTTGATCGTAAAAAAAAACATATAAAATTAACACATTGTTTGTTTGATATAGCTTTTTGATATCAGAAAAAATATTAAAAAACAGACCGTTTCTTTCACATATCAAACAACCAGGTGTTTTTTCAGCAAGTCATGCAATTGGTAATAATCAGGAACACTGCCACTTAATATCACTTTGTTATTCACTGCAATTGCCGGTGTTCTTACAACACCGTACGACATCATAACCATAAAATCGTCTGTTTTGGTTACCCTCACCGGTACCCCAAGCTTTTCAACAATTTCCCTGGTGTTTTTTTCCAGCTTTTTGCAAGAAGCACAAGCGCTCCCCAAGATGATGATTTCCATGGTGATGAAAAAAATATCATCGCAAATATACGATAAATATTTTAAAAACCATGGTCACTGCAAAAAACTAGTGATTTTTTCTTTCAGGCGGCTCCAGTTTTTTTTGTCAATACAGTATTTTACCTTTGGCGGAGTGATGTTTCCCTGGATGAGGCCGGCATTTTTTAACTCTTTAAGATGTTGCGAAACAGTAGATTGCGCAATCGGCAATTCTTTAACGATATCACCGCAAATGCAACAATCTTTTGACAGCAACAATTTGATAATGGATATCCTGGCAGGATGTGCCAGGGCTTTACAAAGCCTGGCAGTTTCCATATTATCTGCTGTATATTGATCTTTGTTGTTCACTTGCATCGGGTTTAAAGATCATTATATGGCTTACTGCGCTGAAAAAACAGCGAAGCGGATGTTTTCGGCCGGTCTTCGCTGTTTGTCCTGCTGTTTCTTTTAAGAGTATCTCTGCAAAATACTTATTTTTCCACTCTTTTTGTGAGGGTCATTCCAGTCAGTGGCACCTGTTCAGGCATTCAATCATTTGGCTCAGTGCTTCGTGCTTAAGAAAATAAAATGTGTTCTTTCCGCTGCGACGGGAGTCCAGTACGCCTTTGGTTTTCAGAATGTTTAAATGATGTGATGCGGAAGCCTGTTCAATTCTCAGGGCTTCATAAATCTGGGTAACATTCATCTGCTCTTGTTGTTCAAGGAGCCCTATGATTGCTATACGCATAGGATGTGCGATCGCCCTTAACTTACTGGCCGCCTCTTCCAATTTTCTGGGATCAAGTTTCGGATTTGCCATTTTTCTATTCTTTAAATTAATATAAAAACATATTTGGAAACAAATGTAAGAAATATATAAATATGTTTGCCTTTCTTTTATGTTTTTTTAAATACTGCTATTTTTCGATAAAAACAACGAAAGTGCAGTGGTCATACACTTTCGTTGCATCTGCCAAATGCTTTATAAGCGACAATAAACAAAATCAAACATTTGGTCTCATTCCAAAATGGCCCAAAGTGGTTTGATGGTATATCATGCCGTTCAGGCGTGTTTTTGTTTACAAGCCTTCGAGGAGAAAAACTCCCTGTTCATCAAGGCGATAAAATCGGTGGAGATGCCTTTGGGGCAATCGAATTCACAAGCATAGGTGTTTGAACAGAATCCGAAGCCCTCGGTGTCCATCTGCTTCACCATTTTATCAACGCGTTCTTTTGCTTCTACTTTGCCTTGCGGGATCATGGCATACTGTGCGATTTTGGCTGCGGCATACAGCATCGCTGAGCTGTTCTTGCATGCCGCCACACACGCACCGCATCCAATACACACTGCCGCATCAAATACTTTGTCGGCGATCAGTTTGCCAATGGGGCTGCTGTTTGACTCGGGGGCACAACCAACGTTCACATTCACAAAACCGCCTGCATGCATGATGCGCTCAAAAGAGCTCCTGTCAACAATCAGGTCTTTGATTACCGGAAATGCTTTTGATCTCCAGGGCTCTACCACGATGGTTTCACCATCCTTGAAATCACGCATATGCAATTCACAAGTGGTGGTGCTGCGTTGCGGCCCGTGAGGACGTCCGTTAATATACAGGCCGCACGACCCGCAAATACCCTCACGGCAGTCGTGTTCAAATGTTACCGGCTCCTTGCCCTGGGAGATGAGCTGATTGTTCAGATAGTCCAGCATTTCCAGGAAGGACATCTCCGGTGAAACATCTTTTAATGGATAGGTTTGGAATGAACCTTTTGCGTTGGCGTTCTTCTGGCGCCATATTTTTAATGTAAAATTCATTTTTTCAAACTGTTAAAGGGTTATTTGTAACTCCTTTCCTTCAATTCCACATACTTAAACTCAAGTGCTTCTTTATGCAGCTTTGGTTTTGCTGCCGGCCCCTGGTATTCCCATGCTGCCACAAAGGCAAAGTTGGCATCGTTTCGCTTGGCCTCCCCTGTTTCGGTCTGATGCTCTTCACGAAAATGTGCACCGCAGGACTCTTCCCTTTGCAGTGCGTCCTCGCACATCAGTCTGCCCACCTCAAAGAAATCCGCTACCTTCAGTGCTTTTTCCAGCTCCTGGTTTAGTTCCTTGTCGGTTCCGGGAACGCAGATATTCGACCAGAACTCTTCTTCCAGTTGAATGAGCAGCTCCATCCCTTTTTTGAGCCCTTCAGCATCACGGCGCATGCCGCAATGATCCCACATGATTTTTCCAAGCTGCTTGTGGAAAGAAGATGCTGTCTCTTTTCCGCCGACAGCCATGATTTTTTGTATCCTGTCCGCCACTTGTTTTTCTGCTTCTTCAAAGGCCGGCTGATCGGTAGAGATCTTTCCGGTTCGGATATCCTCAGAAAGATAGTCGCTGATGGTGTTCGGCAGGATAAAGTAACCGTCGCCGGAACATTGCATCAGTGAGCTGGCTCCCAGCCGGTTGGCACCATGGTCGCTGAAGTTGCTTTCGCCGATGGCATAAAGCCCGGGTATGGTAGTCATCAGGTTGTAGTCGACCCACAGGCCACCCATGGTGTAGTGCCCGGCAGGATATATACGCATGGGCTGTTTATATGGATTGATGCCGGTGATCTTTTCATACATTTCAAAGAGGTTGCCGTATTTGTCGCGGATGGCTTTTTCCCCCTGCTTGTTGATGGCATCCTTGAAATCAAGATACACCGAGAGACCTGTGTCACCCACGCCGTATCCTGCGTCACACCTTTCTTTGGCAGCTCTTGAGGCAACATCTCGTGGAACAAGATTGCCGAATGCCGGATACCTTCTTTCCAGGTAGTAATCCCGTCCTTCTTCAGGGATTTCATTCGCATGGCGCTTGTCTCCCTTTTCTTTCGGAACCCATACACGACCGTCGTTTCTCAGTGATTCCGACATGAGGGTTAGTTTACACTGATAGTCGTTAAGAACGGGGATGCTGGTGGGATGGATCTGGATGAAACTTGGATTGGCAAACACGGCTCCCTTACGGTATGCACTCCAGGCCGCAGAAGCGTTGCTTCCCAGTCCCAGGGTGGACAGATAAAAGACGGTACCGTAGCCACCGGTTGCCAGCACAACGGCATGGGCTGAATGACGCTCCAGTTCACCGCTCACCAGGTTGCGGGTGATGACACCCCTTGCTTTTCCGTCAACCATCACAATGTCTAACATGTCGCGACGCGGGAACATTTTCACTGTTCCCTTGGCAATCTGCCGATTCAGTGATGAATAGGTGCCCAGCAGGCATTGTTGCCCGGTTTGCCCTTTGGCGTAAAAGGTACGAGAAACCTGCACACCACCAAAAGACCGGGTGTCCAGCGATCCCCCGTAGTCCCGGGCAAACGGAACACCCATGGCCGTGAAATGGTCGATGACGTCGTTGCTCACTTCGGCGGCGCGGTATACATTGGCTTCCCTGGCCCTGTAGTCGCCACCTTTCATCATGTCGTGAAACAGGCGATAGATGGAATCGTTGTCGTTACGGTAATTTTTTGCCGCATTGATCCCTCCCTGGGCAGCAACGGAATGTGCTCGCCGGGGAGAGTCCTGGAAACAAAACACCTTTACATTGTAACCCAGCTCACCCAGGGCACTGGCTGCCCCGGCACCGGCCAGGCCGGTACCCACAACAATGATGTCTATTTTTTTCTTATTGGCAGGATTCACAAGCCGAAGCCCGGCCTTGTAACGGCTCCATTTCTCGGCTAATGGTCCTTCTGGAATCTTTGAGTCAAGCTTTATCATAGCTTTGTGTATTTATGATGATAAAAATCTGGATTAATAGAAAAACAGGAAATAAACCGGGATAATGGCAAAACCAACACTGATACCTAGGGCGTAAATCGTTCCGATCACCTTAATGGCGGGAGTGTATTTCGTGTGGTTGAGCCCCAGTGACTGAAAAGATGACTGGAAGGCATGCTTCAGATGGAAGCCGAGAAAGACAAATGAAACCAGGTAAATGGCAGTATACCACGGATTCTTGAAGAGCACCACGGCCACACTGTAAAAATCGTGCTTGTGTGCAGCATAATCCGGCTGCGGAACCCAACCCAGCCTGATAAAAAAGAAATTGATCAGATGGATCACCAGGAACACAAAAATAATCACGCCGGTATGAAACATAAAGCGCGAAAATGTGGAGGTCTCACTGCGCAACCTGGTGTGGTACTTTACCGGTCGCGATCGGTAGTTGTGCAGTTGCAGTATCACTCCCAACAGGATGTGGATCAGGAAACCGGCAAAAAGCACATACTCCATGACTTTAATTAAAGGACTCTCTGACAAAAAGGTAACGGCTTCGGAAAAGGCTTTCCCACCATCACCCGCTAACATCAGGAGATTGGTCGCCAGGTGGAAGATCAGAAAGATCATCAGAAACATCCCGGCCAGTGCCATAACATACTTTTGGCTGATTGATGAAAGATTTAGAACAGATTTCTTCATGGTTTTGGCTTAATGAATGCATGAGATAATACACAGATTGGAAAGAAACAAATGTATCAACTCTACTTTAATTTTCCAAAAACAGTAACTTATTTGAATTCATTATAAATAAATCGCTTGTATTGTTCTCTGAAAATATTTTGAGTCAAACAGAATTACAGAAAATCAGATTTCTTTTTTCCTATCTAAATGTTGTATTTAGGATATACAACAATCTTCACATTGTTCTGAATAAAAAATCAACATTTAATTCATTTATATTAAAAAAAAATTGCAAATTGTTATCTTTTGAGATAACTTTGCAAAATGGCGAGAGAAATCGTTTTCTACAAGAACCACTTCTTTGATTTTTATGCACCTCTTCAGAATAAGGTGAAAATGAAAATCAAATACGTATTGGAGTTGATCAAACAGGTAGAAAAAGTTCCGATAAAATTTCTTTCGCCATTGACTGACTATGATGGACTTTACGAAGTGCGTATCGAATATGAATCCAATACCTACAGGATTTTCTGCTGTTTTGATAAAGGGAAACTTGTAATATTATTCAACGGATTTCAAAAGAAAACGCAAAAAACACCAAAAAAGGAGATTGAAAAAGCAATGCGTCTGAAACAAGAGTATTTTGCAAATAAAGACAAAAAGCCATGACAGATTATAGAGGCATAAAAACTTTTGACGAGCTGATAGAGAGAGAACACGGGAAAATTGGCACAGACAGCCGAATCGAATACGAAGAAAATGCAACTCTTTTTATTGTGAGTGAAATGCTTAAGGAAGCACGAAGAGAATTACAGATGACACAAGAGCAATTGGCCCAGAAAGCAGGAACCAAAAAGAGCTATATTTCAAGGATAGAGAATGCCCGTGGCAATATCCAATTATCAACGCTCATTAGAATATTTGAAAAGGGGTTGAACAAAAAAGTGGGACTTACATTCCTGTAAGAAAACATATTACCCAAACGCTGTTTTCGACGTCTTTCATTTAATATGCAGTTTCGGCTTTGCAAGTGAGGATAAAAAGGCAATATTGTATCGTTACAGGACTGTGATCCCTAATCTTACTGGCCACAAACATTCTTGAAATATAATCATCATTACAGATAAAACCAACAGAAAATGTTTAACAAAGAAACCTACACACAAAGAAGGGAAACCTTACGCAAAAACGTAAAAGAAGGAATAATCCTGATACTGGGAAATGTGGATGTGCCCATGAACTACCGCTCCAACACATACCGCTTCAGGCAGGACAGCAACTTTTTGTACTATTTCGGGCTGGATCAGCAGGGACTGTCCGGTGTATTGGACGCCGACAGCGGTGAAGAAATACTCTTCGGTGACGATCTCACCCTGGAAGATATTATTTGGATGGGACCCCAACCCTCCATTCAGGAAAGGGGCGCCCGGGCCGGTATAAGCCGGACAATGCCCTTCGGCAAACTTGCCGAATTTCTGGGGAAAGCCGTTTCAGACGGGCGCCGTATCCATTTCCCGCCACCTTACCGCGCTGAAAACAAACTATTGCTGGAACAGCTCCTCGGTATAAAACCTGCAGATCAGCCATCACAGGCTTCCGCAGATCTTATCAAAGCCATCGTGGCTCAACGCTCTGTAAAGGAGGCACAGGAGATTTTGGAAATAGAAAAAGCCATGGACGTTGCCTGGCTGATGCATACCACGGCCATGAAAATGGCCAAGCCGGGCGTGTTTGAGCATGAGATCGCCGGCGTGGTTGAGGGCATAGCCATTTCCGCTGACGGAATGCTCTCATTCCCGCTGATTCTCTCCATAAACGGAGAAACCTTGCACAACCATGCCCACAACAACAAACTGGAAGAAGGTCGCTTGCTCTTGATGGACGGCGGTGCGGAAACAGCCATGCATTATGCCACCGATCATACCCGNACCATGCCGGTGGGTGGACGGTTTTCCCAAAAACAAAAGGAAATCTATGAAATTGTNCTGAATGCCCAGCTCAAAGCCATCCAGAACATTAAACCCGGTGTTCCGTTCAGAAACATCCATATGCTTGCTGCNGAAACAATNGCNGATGGTCTGAAAGCAGCCGGACTAATGAAAGGNGATGTAAAAGANGCNGTGGAAAAAGGTGCNCATGCNTTGTTTATGCCTCATGGCCTCGGNCATATGATGGGACTGGATGTGCACGANATGGAAGACCTCGGTGAAGATTATGTCGGNTACGATGATGAAGTAAAAAGGTCTGATATTTTTGGCACNGCTTTTTTGCGGCTTGGCAGAAAACTCCAAAGCGGCTTTGTGCTTACGGTTGAACCGGGCATCTATTTTATCCCNGCGCTGATNGAAAAGTGGGAACAGGAAGGCAAATTCAGNNAGTATATCAACTATGATGCAATCAAACCCTACCTGGGTTTTGGCGGCATCAGGATAGAAGATGACATACTCGTAACGGATGACGGATACCGGGTACTTGGACGGCCTATCCCCAAAACAGTAGCCGATGTGGAACGTATGATGAATGAAGGGGTGTAACAAGCATGCAAACAGCATAACCCGCGGATGCACACATACATTCAGGGTGTTTTCCCACTGATGCCCTATTCCGAAAGAAGGCGGACTACCGTTCTGTTATAGCCGGCAAAGACCCCCAGCCCGCCTTCGATATTTGAATACATATGTACTGACTCTGAGAAGAAATCATCCGGCACATAATTGGTTAGTCCTTGATGGTACCTGAAATAGTGTTCATCGGTAACCAGCAAAAGTAGAATGATATCTTGTGATTCATCTCCCTGAAATACATTCATGGACTTTTCATCCCATGATGACAGGTATGCCTCCGCACGTATCACATAATCTCTGCCTTCACTTCCAATGTTTGAAAAATAACGCCTGCCGGTGATATTATGCATCAGGTGTTTTTCCTTTTTGTAAACCAGTGAATCTCCCTGCCAGTGGTAACCTGCAATTTCCCTGTAGGCAGCCGGGGCATAAAAGTTTTCACGATTACCCGGTATATCGGTAAAACCATAACTCAAAACAATCCGTTTTGAATAATCCTCCACAATGGTGTCCAGCTCTATAAAATGCAGGGTGTTGTTGGCCGGTGGGATAAAACAGGCGGCAGTTATTATCGGCTGACCGGGAACATCGGCCATTAAAAAATATTCTTCATTGGGCTCTATGGCAAACATTTCTGTGGAAGCGGTATATAATTTTCTTTCCTGATCATATTGCAGGTACACCTCCCTGCCATCACCGGCGGATATGCGGACAACCGCATTCTCGATGTATCTGAGCTGTGCTTCCCCATCGGGTGTCTGCACCGGTATTGACCAGGTAAGCAAGGCCATGGCCGCACTGTCAACGGGCGAAATAAATGAATGGACCACCACCTTGGGATCCTGGTCAGGGAAGTCAACGTTGGTGGCTATTTCAACGCAGCTGTGGGTCAACAATACCACTAACACCAGCAGGGCTGGGCGCAGCTTTTGAAAACCCCCGCTGAGTATTCTGACAGCTTTTATAATTGGAAGATGTTTCTTGTTTTTCATGGGTTTTAAAATGAATAACTGAGTGATATGGATGGGATGACCGGGAAAAGCGTAACCTGCTTCAACTGGGGTGCTTCCATATAATTTCGTTCAATAAAGTAAAAAAACGGATTCTTCCTGTTGTACAGATTGTACACGCTTATTTCGATGGTTCGTTCTGTTGTTCTGTTGAACAGCGTGCGTTTAGAATGAAACTGAATACCCAGGTCGAGCCGGTGATAAGAACCGGCCCTGAAAGCATTTTTCCCACCGTAGTCGTTGATGTACTGCCATGGAAATAACCTGAAGGGTGTATTTTCCTGGTTGAACTGACCTTCATGATAATAATTACTTTGTCCCCATGGGTTATGGGTTACCCAGGTATATTCTCCAATAGGCAAAGTCAGTGCATTTCCGGTGGCATAAACCCAAGTGCCTGATATGGTAACATCAGGCCCCAGTTGATAAATGCCGACCAGGGAAATATCATGGCGCCTGTCGTACCTTGCAGGAAATCTGTTTCCCTGGTTCACCTCTTCAAACTGCATTTGTGTGCGGGATAGTGTGTATCCGATCCAGCCGGTCAGTCTTCCGTGTTGTTTTTGTATGAGAAGCTCCATCCCATACGACCATGCCTGTCCGGATGTGATGTTGCTTTCCCAGCTAAAAGCCTCCGCCTCAGAGGGGTCGTCAATCAGCAGGAAAGAGGCCCCCTCGCGATAGCCAATGGTGTTGTCCGACTTTTTGTAATAGCCTTCAAGGCTGACAGCCACTCCCTCGCCGATAAAGTCTTTGGCAATGCCTCCGGCCAATTGCCATGATGACTGGGGCATAATGTTTTTGGTGGAAGGAACCCATAGGTCGGTAGGCAGGCCGATGCCGGTGGTGCTCAAAAGGTGTACATACTGATTCATGGCGGCATAGGATGCTTTCCAGGAAAGATCGGGAAGAATCATATAAACCATGGAGAAGCGCGGTTCAGGTCGGAAATAGTGTTCCCCATCGTGTGTAAAATGGCTGAACCTGACGCCCGGGTGAATTTTAGCCCTGTCGCCCAGCCTGATTTCATCCTCCACATACATTCCCGACTCAACAACCCTGATGGTTTGCACTTCTCTGATGAAGCTACCCGCATACTCATCTTTTAAAATAAAAGCACTCGGGGTAAACCGATGGATTGTGGACTGAAAACCTGCTCTTACCATGTGGTTTGGATTGGGATGCCAGCTTAGATCGTATTTCAGTCCGAAATCCTTGATGCCGGACGAATAGGACAGGCTGTATTTGTCACCCGAATAAAGCTCTTCTGCAAAGATCCTAAGTGTATAGTCGCTGTATATCAGCGAAGTGTTGGCGAACAGCTTATCATGTATCAGGTGATTCCATCGCAGGGTGGATGTGGTGTTCTGCCAATACAAGCCACTTTCTTCACGGTAGTTTATACCGTCGCGAAAGCGAACATAGAACTTGTCCCTGCCGGCATAAGTACTGGCGAAAAAAGTATGTTTCCGGTTGTGATCGTAATGGAGTTTGGTGTTGACATCGTAGAAAAAGTAACCACCACGTTCGTCTTTAGGCATAAAAGGTAACAGCAGGGCGTCGATATAGGTCCGGCGGCCTGATACCAGGAAAGAAGCCTTTTCTTTCACGATAGGGCCTTCCAGCATCAGCCTTGCCGACAGTAGGCCGATACCGGCTTCACCCCGGAACTTCTCTTTATTGCCGTCTTTCATGCTGATATCCAGCACTGATGAAAGGCGGCCTCCGAAACGGGCAGGAAAGCCACCTTTGTACAATTGCACGTTTTTGATAGCATCGCCGTTAAAGATGGAGAAAAATCCAAAAAGGTGGCTGGCATTGTAAACGATGGCGTCATCGAGAATGACTAAGTTTTGGTCCGGACCACCGCCACGGACATAGAAACCGCTGGTTCCCTCCTGGCCCGACTGTACACCGGGTAGCAGCTGAATGGCTTTGAACACGTCCTTTTCTCCCAAAAGGGCCGGCACCGAACGTATCTGCCCGACAGGCAGTACGATGTGCGATGTCTGTACGGAGCTGCTGATCCGTTCAAAACGATCACCTGTGATTTCTACAGCATCGAGATCGATACTTCGTACCAGCACCATATCAAGCTCCAGGTTTTCATTCAGGTGAAATGTCCGTGATTCAGGCTTGTATCCCACATAGCTGAAAACAATCTCTGTTTCGCCTGCCGGCAGGGTGATGGAGTAGAACCCATAATTGTTGGTGGTTGTGCCGGTGCGCAGCGCAGGCACGAATATGGTAGCACCGATAAGTGTTTCACGACTTCCCTGTTCATATACAAAACCGCTGATTGTAAAACGCTGAACCGGTTGCTCAGCTTCCGTTGAATGGACTCCATGCGCCCCGGATATGGACCACCACATCAGGAGGCAAAAAAGCAAGTGGCGAGTCATAGAGTGTTCATTATGAGGTAGTTTTCGTTGTTTTTTATGATGTGTAAGAGAAGCTATACCAAATCCTCAACTTTGGTTACATATTTATACTCTACATCCTCAAAGCATTGAAAATGAGCGGCACCGCACATAATCTTCATCCGCTCATCATACCTAAGTTTTGAAAGATCTTTGGTTGATTTGGTTTCGGCAACGAAGTATATCTTTTTTTCGTTTTTAAAAACCAATGCCCAGTCGGGGTTATATTTCCCAACCGGTGTGTCGATTTGAAACCATGCCGGAAGCTTAAAAAAGTATTCAATATCTTCGCGACTTTCACACTCTCTGGCAAAACCGGTCTCCACTTCCGAATCAAGGGGCATGTATTTGCTGTAAATGGTTTTGTCGTTCCTGCCGATTTCAAAAGTAAGGTTATCCAAATAGGTTTCAATTTCCTGTTCCTCAAAGCGCATCATTTCGTATTCCTTTGTTCCGATCCTTTCATACTTAATACCATCTATCATTAAATCGTATAAAACGACTTTGATGGCGGCAACAGCCTTATCAAGAAACAACTGCGGATTTATGAGGATATCATTCATTCTCCCCGATGCTATCAGGATTTCAAGTATCGTACTTCGGGTCAGTTCGGTTTTGCTTTGGATATACCCAAGTACATCGGGTATTTCGTATTCCTTTTCGGGTTCAAACACACCGGATCCTTTTACTTCATAGCTGACACCGGGTTTATCAATCGTAATGCCCACTTTTACCGATTTGATTCTTGGCTTTTTAATCTCTTCAATATGACGGATCGCTTTTGAAGCATCTTTTATCAGCTCTTCGGTTTCATAGGCCACTCGGTAGCGGGTGCGCAACTTGATCCGATCCCAAATCTCAAGAAATTTAGGGTCAGCCTGAAATCCTTTCCTGTATTTTACCTCTACCCGTTTTCTTTTGTTTTTCAGACGTCCTTCAAACGCAACTCCGCAATCATCCTGGATTTCTTGCTGAAGCTTTTTCGCAAAATCTTCATAACTTTCATTGGCAATTACCGTGAGTCGGTTGATATTCCTGTCATGGATCCGGTTTCCGGTATGATCAACGGCGAGACGCAAACCCCTGCCGATCTCCTGCCGTTTTTTCATTTCCGATTTGGTTTCATTAAGTGTGCAGATCTGGAACACATTCGGATTGTCCCAGCCTTCGCGCAAAGCGGAATGACTGAAAATAAACCGCAGCGGATTGTTCACGTCCAGCAACCGTTCCTTGTCTTTCATAATAAGACGATAGGTTTCATCATCAGCTTTGGTTTCGCCTGAGGTGTCTTTTACACGGCCTTTCTTGTCTTGTGCAAAATAGCCGTTATGCACCTCCTCAACGCGCCAGGGGATCAAACCTTTGTATGCCGGCTTTTCAGAGATTTCCCTAAACGCATCTTCGAACCATTCCGCAAACCGACCGGGCTCAGGACTCCCCTCATTATTGTACTTTCTGTAGTTTGCTACTTTATCAATAAAAAACAGAGAGAGGGTTTTTACGTTCTGTTCCTTGAGCTTTCGCTCTTTCTTGAAATGTTCTTCGATGGTCTTCCGAATCTGAAACCGCATGATCTCCTCGGTCATACCGCCTTGTGTGTCGCCGACATAAAGAATAATACCGTTGGTGAACGAAACGCATTGATTGGCTATGTCAATTTCATCAATGATATAACCGTTTCTATAAACTTCACGGTTATTGGATAATGAAAAAAGGTCATTACCCACCCTGGCAGTTACCGTTTTTTTCTTCACACCGTCAGCCAGATTGACATCGAGGCGGATTTTGGCCAAGGTACGGTTAGTTGTTGCATGCACACTTTCCAAACTGACGAAAGCATCATTAAAGCTGTCTTCCGAAAAAACGGAGTCCACTTCAATTTGCTTCACCAATCCAAGGTCGTAAGCCTTTACCGGGTCTAAGCTGTAAACGAGGTTGTAAAGGTTCAGATGGGTGGCAGAATAACGAAGCGTGCAGGCAGGTTGCAAGTTTTCAATCGCTTTGCGCCTGTTGTAGGTTTCCATGTTTTGCGGCTCATCCACGATTACGAAGGGCCGGGTGTGTTGAATAAATTCAATGGGACGCTTGCCTGTGAGTTTGTCGTTGGGCTTATTGATGATGTTTTCATCTTTGGCAAATGCATCAATGTTCATTACGAGGATTTGCACCGCGTTGGCTGACGAAAAACTTCTGAGCCTCGAAACTTTGCCCGAGTCGTACACGCTGAAATCAACCGGCACTTTATCGTATAGCATTTGAAAATGCTCATAGGTGATCTCCAGGTTTTTCAACACCCCTTCACGGATGGCGACGCTCGGCACCACGATGACAAACTTTTTGAACCCATAGTTTTTGTTGAGTTCATAAATGGTTCGCAGATACACATACGTCTTGCCTGTTCCCGTCTCCATTTCAACGGAGAAGTTCATGCCATCCAGCTCGGTGACAGGTTCAATGTCGTTTCGTTTTTGTATTTCCTGAACGTTTTTCAGGATTTGTTCATCTGCCAGGGCTATATGGTTCCCGACTCCGTTAACGGAGAGATTCATGCTTCCCTGAACGATGGAAAAATCCAATTCGCTTCCGCTCAAGGGTTGCCCCTCGAAAATGTCAACCACAGCACTTATAGCCTGTTTCTGGAATTCCTGGTTGGGGTCGAATTGGAGTTTCATTTATTAATTTCATTTAATTTGGAAAAAGCTTCCTTCTCAAAGCCTTTATCAGATTCGATTTCTTGGTCACCACAAACGTCATAGTCAATGGCATGAATTATATCATAAAGGACATTGTTCGTTTCCGCAAGTCTATCAGAAAGTACCGGAAAACGTTCTTTGATATCTTCACAACAGCTTTGCATCTCATAAAAAATACTCACATGGAACTTATCTCAATTTCCGCCACTCATTGGTGTTTATTTAAAATCTCGTTTAAAAATCATTCCTTCAGGACTATCTGTGAATTCTGCAATCACAACATTATCCATATCAAAATCAAAAGAACCTACCAATTCTGTTTTCTCTTCTGGAATATATATTTCATCCTCATTAAAGGTTGTAATGTACTGAAAGTATGGTTTTGCCAAGTGCTGGTGGTACATGAAGTTTAGTGCTTTGATTTTTGTATTAAGAGAAATACCATGATAAACCCCGTCATGAATTAAAAAACGAGGGAACACCCTTTCTTCATTAATATTTCTTAGAAATACCATTAAGTCATAGGCAACAATTTTTAATCGGGATTGTCCAAGAGCATCTGCTTTTGGAATTTCAACTTCAACTTTGAAAGGGAGTTGGTTTCTTGGAGAATCAGGTTTTGGCGATATGTCAAAATATCCACTGGGATTATCATCTTCAAGAAAGATGGCATTTTGAAGAATTTCTAAAAATAAGGCTCTGAGATTATTAATAACAGACTCGTTTTGCTTCAAAGTGGATAAAATATCTCTTTTGACTTCTGAAATAGTCACATGCAGATTTCCCATCATTTCTTGAAGCCCATCTAATTCGTGAAGAATCTTTAGATTTCCTGCAAGTTGCGTTTTCTCCATCGTCAATTGCTCATAGGTATTTGTTATGCTTTCCAGAGCCCCTTTTTCTTCAAGCTTTTTATAAAGCCTGCTCCGCTCTTGCTCTAAATCTGATATTTCACCTAATATTTTATCAATTGACTTTTGAAGTTCTTGCTCCTTTGCTATCAAAAATTTATTTCTGTTCTCCAGAATTTCTTTTTTAAAGGAAGTTATCTCATCAAGTGTTTTCGACACCAGATCTCCAAAGGTTGAAAAAACTTCATTGTATAATTTCTTGATTTCCTGTGTATCGACTGACTGACTGTACTGAAAACTTTCTTTAATTTTTTTGAGTTTTCTGTTCGCAGAATGATATTCTTTCAGATAATCATTGATTTTTGATGTAATCTCAACAAGTTCCTTTTCAATGCTCTTGTAGTTTTCAAGAAACTTATAATCCTTTAAGCTCCGCTCTAACAATTCAATATTTTTCTCAATCTTTATTCTCTCACTTTTAAATTCCTCGATGGATTTCCCTTGATCAATTTTTATTTTATTCTCAAGTCCTTTTGCTGTTTTGCTAAACTCATTGTGTTCACCTAAGAGTTCATCATATTTGAGAATTTCCTTCGTTGGCAATCCCAAAAGGAAAAAATTAAAAATAGCCTTACTTGTCTGGCTTCNGGTGCCAGATGAAAAATTGAGCGGATCAACTCGCTGTTGGTTATCAAGATCATCCTTAATAAAAAAATCCATCAATGTACCGTAACGCTCTCCTTCAAAGAAAACATCATCCTCATTGAATGGAAACAGTTTATTAGTAAGGATCTTTTTTAATTCTGCTTTCGTGTACTCCTCTAAAGCATTTAGACTTTGTCCGAAAAAAACATTGGCTCCTTTTTTGAAAGTTCGCTTTATGAAATAAGTGATACCTTGTGACTTGAATTCGAGGGTAATGGCATGGTTTTCCTCTCTTAAAAAATTGTATTTTGATTGAGAAAATCTTCTTTCTGCAGAGTTAGAAAGTAATGCAAAATCTATTAATCTTACCAATGAAGACTTTCCAATGCCATTTATCCCTTTATTTTCTTTATCATCCGAATATTTGCCCAATATAATATTAAGACCAGGTTCAAACTTGAACGGTCTTACTAGAAGGTTGGTATCTGAATATAATTGTACAAGCATTATTCAAATAGTTTTATTTGTTGGGGTTGTCGTGGAGTTAGTTTGATTTTATAGCCTCTTTTTTCGATCAGACCACACGAATAAAGGAACGTGAGCGTATTCAGAAACATATCCGGTGTTCTCTTGTTCCCGCTTTTTATGAAACCTGCTAAAACATCTTCCACTAAGACAAAACCGTGGCCTTTTAGCAACCTGATTATGTCGGTTCCTAAAACCATGATGTTTACTGATAAATCACTTTCGGGATGAGGTAGTATCATTGTTCTTGCTCTGTTTTAAATCCGATTAAACATTGTTCAAAAAGATTGATCAATACCGCCCTAATATAATGTAAATAATCATCATCATTATTAGACGAGTATTTACCAAGATAAAATTCCGATAACTGTTTCAGCCTTTCCTTGAAGCTACCATTTGTCTGATTTGAATAATCGTATAAAATACGGTGCTTCATCCGGTCGATTTCTTCATCTTCATAACATGACATCATATCATCAACCTGCTTTAAAACTCCGGATTCTGATAAAAATTCAAATTCATTTATTGCATCCTGTATTTCAGAAGAACCATAATTAAGTTCCATTTTTTTTCTGGGAGGAACATAACCTTTCTTATCGTACAGGATACTTGTATCTTTGATTTCAGAAGCTTGTAGAAGGTCATCCAAAAATTCCCTCAAATATTCAGAGCTAAAAAATTCTGCTTCTATTCTTAAATGTGCCCCAAGCTGCCTTCTTTGGTGATTTTTGAGATTTGCAATCATTGTTAATAGCTGGCTTATTCCAACTACGGTAGATTGATCATTTAATCCCTTCACTACTTTGTCATATTGGGGGTCAATCTTATGGTTGATAACAATTGACCAGTTGGGATATTGTGCTTGCCAATGGGTTTTGTATTGTTCAAAATCACCTTTCGCTTTGGTTTCAAAATCTTTTAGTCGTTTTGCAGTATTTTGATTCTCTTCAGGTCCATAACAAGCGATAATCCGTTTTTCACTTTCAACTATTCCGTCATTGCCTTTGTCCTTTTGAGGTCTTATATCTGTAAAACCTGTTTCTCCATATTTCATTTGAAATATTTTAATCACCATATCTTGAAAGTCAAAACCAGTCAGGGCCTTAAGTTGAGTCTCAAATCTATTTTGCAAAGGTGTATTCATTATCATATCGTCTTAAACTCCACCCCCGCATCGCGCATCTGCAGAACGGTGTTGGTTTTTAACTGATCATTGCCCACAAAAAGCTTGTCAAGCGCGATGCATTTTTGCGGCTCCAACGCGATAATCTCCTCCACGATGGCTTCACTCATTTCCGATAAAGCAACAGCCAGCTCCCCGCCATTGACCAAATAAAACGCACCCCGGTGCTCCACCCGGCTGTTCAGGTCGAAACCGGACTTCAACAAAAGCTCGTAAAGCATGTTTTGCTCCCCCGAACCCTCCTTTACGGGATCGGTAAAGGCTTCCAACTGCCTCGCAAGCTGCTCACCGTTTTCGAAACTGCCGCCACGCCAAATCTTGAAATTTGAAGGCCTGAGCTTAAATACCTTGAACCCCAAATCAAGCTGAGAAACATCCTTTTCTTCGCCAAAATTCAATTCAGCGGCTTTCTTCTTCTTTTCAGCTTCCTGCTCATCCTCAATTTTCTTGATAACCCTTCGGATGCGCTCTTTGGCAATGTCGGCGATGGTGTGATACCCGGCCTTATACGCCTCACTCTTGGAGTCAGTGTTTTCAGGAAGCTGAACACAAATGAATTTGCGGTTGCCGTTGTCTTCATTGTTTAATTCGAGAACGGCCTGGGCAGATGGAGCAGAGCCAGAAAAGAAGTCAAGATAAATTCCATCATTGCGATAATCAGTAATTATCGAAAAGACGCGCTTAATAAGTGAAGTTGGCTTTGGAAAGTCAAAATATTTACCTCCCATAAGTTTTTCAAGCTCCTTGCTGCCCTGATCAGTGGTACCAGTATCTTGATGCTTCCATAAATCAACAGGCACCATCCCATCAGCCACTTCAGCAAGATACTTTTTTAATCTGGGATAAGTGTTCTCACCATGCTTTCCCCAATACAATCTATTTTCTCTTACATGTTTTTCGTAAGTAGATTTTTCATACTTCCAAGCGTTCGATGGATGTGTCACATCCTTACCTGTTATGGGATTTATTAATGGATAGTCCAAGTTTGGTCTTTGAGTTTTTGTTGCAGGATTAACGTAAGAAACGCTAGTCCAAACCCCCTTCGGATCGTTGTCAGGGTTTGAATAAATTGAATCTGCCTTGCTACTTCTTGGTTCTTTTAAATCGCTTAATAGAGATGATTTTCTATAAGACAAAATTGATTCCGTCAATGTTGTAAAGCCTTTTGCATTGTTGCTCCTAGTAAATCTCTTTTCCCAAACTATTGAAACCAAAAAATTCTCCTCCCCAAAAATTTCATTCATCAGCAACCGCAGGTTGTGCACCTCATTGTCGTCAATGGAAACAAAAATCACCCCGTCGTCTTTCAACAGGTTGCGGGCAAGGAAGAGGCGCGGATACATCATGTTGAGCCAATTGGAATGGTAGTGGCCGCTGTCGCGACTGTTTTTT
>SL_3KL_010_SEDDRAFT_10001282_pt1 | contig 22621 bp, 12 predicted proteins | sample SodLakKL_010_SED_2_FD_10381 | JGI IMG/M metagenome (IMG submission 10381) | reverse complement strand
GGACAACCTCGACTTTTCGGAGGGCAGCGACGTGGTCAAGCTGGACCTCGGCGTGGACATGGAGCGGGTGTTGTCGGGCGAAGTCTCGGCGGCATTCGAACCAGCCGAGCCATTCGCCTTCCAGCCGGCCGATTGAGCGGCGCTACGACACTGTCCTGTCGCTTTCTCCTAGCAGCCTGTCGGGGCGTTCAGGCCCTCGAGTATCCCGGCCAGGGTCTGGCCTTCGCTGACGTTGCCGGCGAACACCTCGGACCGGCCTAATCCGTGCATAGACAAAGCCGCTGGGTTAGACTTTTTGTCATGAAATACCGGCGCGAAACCGATGGACGGAGGCTGTCCAGCAAAGATAAGGGAAACCTGCTCCTTCGGGTGGTGCGCCGGCTGCTACGGCACTTGGGCTTCAGACCGCAACGACCGCTGTGCCGGGCCTATGAGCGGGATCCGGCGCAGATGGAGCAGTGGCGGCGCGAGGAATTTCCTGCCATCCAGCGCCAGGCGAAGGCGGAAAACGCAATGATCTTTTTTGCCGACCAGGCGGGCGTGCGCTCGGACTATCACACCGGTCACACTTGGGCGACCCTGGGCGATGTACCCGTGGTTCCGCGCAACCGGCGCAAGGTTTTCGCTGCAGATGCTTTCGGCGATCAGTGCCAGGGCGAGATGCGCTTCATGGTCTATGAAGGATCGGTCAGGGCGGATACCTTCTGCACATCCCTCACCCGACTGGCTGCAGGCATGGAGCGCAAGATCTATCTGGTGGTGGATGGTCACAGCATTCGCAAGGCCGGCAAGGTCCAGAAACACCTTGCTGCCCTCGACGGCCAAATCACGCTGTTCTTCCTTCCACAGTATTCTCCCGGCCTCAATGCCGACGAGGGGGTCTGGAAGCAGGTCAAGCAGCGCATTGCCCGGCAATCGGTGCGCACACGCAACGATCTAAAGCGGGAGGCATGGTCCGCATTGCGTTCCCTACAGCAGATGTCCGAGAAGATCCGGGGCTTCTTCCGGGACCAGGCCTGTCATTACGCGGCTGCACAAGTTTATCAATAGCCGCCTTAGTAAAAGCTCACTATGGGTGCCAAGCGACTGTTCACGCTATGAAAAACAACACTTGGTTCCTCGGTTTCGGCCGCACTTGGTGGCCTCGCCTGCCCGGGCTACTGGCCAGTGTGTTCCTGGNCATGANTCTGACTTCCTGTACGACACGGAACGTGGGACCGATCAACGAGCTTGCTCTTGATGCAGACCAGTCTTCGCCTAGTCTTCGTTCGGACCTTGAGCAGGATGACACACTGCTTATTGCGGTCGCTTTCTCCGGCGGTGGCACCCGAGCTGCGGCATTCGCATATGGCGTTCTGACCGAACTCGACACCATCGAGATTCGGCAGACGCCGCGCAAGCAGACCGTGACCTCCAACATCCGGATCGTGTCCGGGACTTCCGGTGGCGCCATCCTTGCGGCATATTTTGGGATGCACGGACCGGATCAGTTCCATGACTTTCGAGAGCGTTTTCTTCTGCAAGACGTCGAGAGCAGTCTGCACACTTCACTGGGCTCGCCGGCCAACCTAGGCAGGGCGTTGCGCGGCGGCATGAATGATCGAAACCGCTTCCCCAGGTGGCTGGACGAAAACTTGTTCGACGGTGCGACCTACGGGGACCTTTACCGGGATCACGCCATGCTGGTCTGGTTGAATGCCACCGATATCCACTACGGGGAACCGTTCCTCTTCACGCGAGAGACCTTCGCGGCCTTGTGCAGCGACCTGGACACGGTTGGACTTGCCGACGCCGTGGCCGCCTCCGCTGCTTTTCCGGTTGTCTTTGTTCCCATCGAGGTCATGGCGTTCGGATCGGCCTGCGAGCAAGAGGTACCGGAGTGGCAGACGCGCGCGCTGAATGATCCGCAAGCCCCAGTCAGGCTGAGGTCGCACGCCCGCACGCTGGCCGCCTACCGGGGCTACGATGAGCCCACGCCGGTGCGATTGCTGGACGGCGGCATTACCGACAACATCGGCATCACCGGTCTGGACCTAGCCCGGGCCAGCGCCGCTACGCCCTACGGGCCGCTTTCTGCTCGGCAGGTGGTCCGCGTGGAGAACCTGCTTTTCATCGCCACCGACGCAGGCAAGTCCGCCAAACCCGCGTGGGCCGCGCGTGCCGGAGTGCCCAGCCTGTTCCAGATCGGGCCGAGCCTGGCCAATGCAACGGTCGCGGCATCGGTTCGCAAGGGCTTCGACGCTCTTCAACTATCTCTTGGTGAATGGCGCGAGGCAATCATCCATTTTCGCTGCGGGCTCTCGGACGAGGAGGTTCTAGAGCTGCGCGGTTCGCTAGAAGCCTGGGATTGCTCCAACGTCAACATGACCGTCCAGCTGTTGTCATTCCGCGACCTGGGCGCTGATCAGCAGCGGCGACTGGATCAAGTCCCGACGCGGCTCGCTTTGCCGAGTGCGAAGGTGGATCTGTTGATCGAGGCAGGACGCGAAGTCGTCCGCAAAAACCAGACAATTCAGCAGGTCCTCGACCGCGTGCGACTGCCGCGAGCAGCTGCCATTGACGCTCTAGACTGAAGGCAGGATCTGGCAAAATGGCGGGTCGAGGACTGTCGTGATTACACTCGAGGCGCGTAAACCGCCGGGAACCGAAACCTGCCGGCACTGCCCGGCCGGACTGGTCGATGGGTTTCGCAGACACTTTATTCGCCGGAACGACTCTTCTCGACCGGCCGTGATGAGCCGGCTTAGCAAGGGATTGCGGGGAATTCTCGCTCTACTGCTCGTCGGGTACTCAGCGACGAGCCTGGCGGCGCCGGGACTGCAGACCGAGATCATTGGACTCGAGGGCGCCGAACTGGCTAACGTGCGCGCCTACCTGTCGCTGGTCCATGCCGAGCGCCAACGTGCCACCGCCGCTTGGCGTATACGGAAGTTGGCCGGCCTCGCACCCGGCCAGATCCGCGCGGCGCTCAAACCCTTTGGCTACTACCAGGCACACGTCGATGTCCGGTTGGTCGAGCCGTTCAGCCCAGACCAGCCGTGGCGGGCCATCATCAAAGTTGATCGCGGCCCTCCCGTACGGATCTCGGTGCTGGATCTTGAGGTTTCCGGACCGGCCGCCAAAGACCCTGAATTCCAGCGCTGGCAAGCGGAATGGCCGCTGCCGATCGGCAGCGTGATGCAGGAGCCCCTTTGGACGGACGCCTTGCGCAGCCTGTCGGAGCTGGCCGGCGACCGGGGCTATTTCGATAAGCGCTTCCTCGAGCGAAGCTTCTGGGTCTACCCGGAGCGGGGCGAAGTTGAGATCAGGCTGCGCTTGGACAGTGGGCCACGCTACCGTTTCGGCCAGCTGCAGGGAGCGCCGCTACTGTTCAGGGACCCGGTGCTGAAGCGTTTGACCGTCGTTGAGCCGGGCGAGCCGTTCACGGTGCAGCGAGTTGACGAGCAGCGCGAGGTGCTGGCCGGGTCGGGGTTGTTCGACCGCATCATCATCGAAGAACAACTTGATCGCGAGAGTGCAGCGGTCGACCTGGAATACCAGCTCAACGTGCGCCCGCCCAATTCTTACCGGGTCTCCGCTGGATTCGGTACCGACACTGGGCCGCGCATGCAGCTGCACTGGATTCGGCACTACCTGTCCGATCGGGGCGACCGTCTCGACTCCGGGTTTGGGGTCCAGCAGCGCGATGGGGAGTTCGTGGTGCGCAGCGAATACCTGTATCCGCGCGACCTTGACCCTGGGGCCTTCCTGACCGCGAGCGGCCTGGCCAGGCGACAGCGCGACGAGCTTCGCTTCAGCGACGATGAGCAGCTGCGGGATGTGTTCGGGTCCTTCAGCGGCAGCCGCGAGCAGTTCGAACTGCGTCTCGGTCGTCTCGACGAAAGCCGGCTTGGTGCCCGTCAGTGGCTGGGGTTGGAGCAGCGCCTGTTTGTGGCAGCGCTGCACGAACGCTTTGATGTCTTTCGGCAAGGACGCTTCAGCGAAGAAAACGAAGCCCTGTTGGCGGCCAACCCCGAGCTCGCCCCCTTGCTGCGCAGCGACACCAACACCCTAGCCGTTGGTGCCGCATGGCGACTGCCACAAATTCGTGGCATCGGCTTTTTCACCGAAGGCTATCTGGTCGAGACCCGTCTGCTGGCTGCGCACAAATCGCTGGGCTCCGATGTCAGCTTCGCCCAGTCTTACGTGCGTGGGCGGTGGCACCAGATATTCGGCGAGCGGCACAAGCTGCTACTGGGCGCGGAAATCGGCCATACAAAGGCCAAGGTGCGAACGCTGGAACTGGAACTGGATGACCGCTTCTTCAAACTGTCGATCACCGACCTGCCGGAATTCTATCGCTTCAAGACTGGCGGCGACAGCAGTGTCCGCGGCTATCGCTTCGACACCCTGAGCACCAATCGCAATGGCGCCAACAACCTGCTCACCGGCTCGGTGGAATACGAATACCGGGTCGGCGAGAACTGGTCGGTGGGCGTCTTCTACGATGTTGGCAACGCGTTCAACGACTGGAACGAGCGCAACCTCAAACGCGGTGTAGGCGTCGGCTTTCGCTGGTACACCGCGATCGGTCCGATTCAGTTCGACATCGCCAGCTCGTTGGATGACCCCGACCGCTCGGGCAGACTGCATTTCACCTTTGGGACCCGGCTCCTGTGAGCAGACGTCTGTTCGTTGCCGTGCTGATTCCGCTGCTGGTGCTGGGCCTACTCGCCGCGGGTTGGGGCTGGCTGATGCGCACCTCGGCCGGTGCCGAGTTCCTGCTCCAGCGGGCCACCGCCATGATGACCGCACTGCGCTGGGAACGCCTCGAAGGCGATTTGCGCCAAGGCATTACGCTGCACGGAGTGGAACTCGAGGAAACGGGGTTACGGGCCTCCCTTACGCGTGCGCAATTGGCGCTGAGGGTGTCCTGGCTGCCGAGGCCGGAAGTCGACATCGTCTGGCTGCGCTTCTTCGATGGCGAGCTGCAAATTGCTGCATCCGAGGAAACTGCACCAGGACCCGGCGCCTTCACTCTGCCGGATTTGTCCAGCCCACTGGCCGTGCAGCTGCGTGAACTGCAGGTTCGGAATCTGGCCGTCCACCTACCGAACCGGGAAGCTGACCCGCTGCAGATTGAACGCCTTGACCTGGCTGCCCGCTTTCACAGAGATCTTGAGCTGCAGTCGCTGGATCTGGCCATGCCGGACCTCGAGGCGACAGTGAGCGGCGTCTGGAGCCTGTCGCAGCCCTTCGACGGCAATCTGCGCCTAGACGCCGATCTCGTTCGGCCCGACCTCCAGCAAAGGATTGAGGCCCGGATCGCCGGCGACCCGGATGGTTTGGGAATCGATCTGGCGCTACGCGGTCCGGCCAGCGTCTCAGGCCGTGTCGAATTGGAGAGCTTGTTGGATAAACCCAGCGCCAGCGTCGACCTGTCCGGTCGCCTGGGCGACTGGCCGGGCCTCGACCTGGCCATCGACGTGCTGTCGATCAGCGGGAGTGGCAACCTTGACGCCTGGACGGCGGTCATGTCGGGCAGGGCGACTCGGCAGGATTGGCCGAGCAATCGCTTCGACCTCGAGTTGTCCGGCAATCGGGAGCGGGCCGAACTGCAGCAGGGACAGATCGAGATGCTCGATGGCACGGTCGACCTGGCCGGCGAGATCGATCTGGCCGAGGCCGTCCGCGCTCGGCTCGCACTCAGTGTCGATGCGCTGGACCTCAGTTCGCTCTATCCAGACTGGCCGAAACTGGCGCGGCTCAGCGGCCGCGCCAGGCTGGACGCCAGCCAGGACCGGCTCATCGTCGAGTCTTTCGAGGTAAGCGCGCCGCCGGCCGCGCTGCAGTTGACCGGGCAAGGCCGCTGGCTGCAAGCCAGCGAGGAGTTGTCTGTCACGCTCAACTGGAGCGAACTTGACTGGCCGCCCGTCCTCGACCAAAGGCAGCCGCTGCTGCAAAGCCGCGGCGGCACCGCCCGGATCGCCGGATCCCCAGGCGACTGGCGGCTGGAACTCGAGGCCCTGCTGCGACTGCGGGATCAGCCCGAGTCCCGGGTCCTCGCGACTGCGCGCGGCGACACAAGCAGCGCCGACATCCAGTCTCTGCGCATCGACGCCGGTGCTGCTGGCACGGGCCGGGCCAGTGGCCGTTTGCGCTGGGTGCCTGAACGATCGGGGCAGCTGGCGCTCAAGATCAGCGATTTCGATTTCGGGGCCTACGTGCCGGAGCTTCCCGGCCGAATCGATGCCGAGCTGGTCCTGGAGGCCCTGTGGATGCGCGAGCTGGTTGTCGAACTGAAACGCCTTGAAGGCAGGCTGCGCGACCAGCCAGTGAGCGGCCAGGGCCACGTCAGCCTGTCCGACGATTCCGCCGCCGCTGGCCGGCTTCAGTTCGCACTGGGCGACAACCAGCTGCGCTTGGACAGCGCAAATGGGCGCTTGTGGCGCTTCGATGTGGACGCCGGCCATCTGGCCCAGGTCCTGCCGGGCGCGTCGGGACGACTCAGCGCCGGCGGCCGGATCGATCTCGATGCCGGTAGGGCCGCGCTGCAGGCCGAACTGGATAGCGGCTGGCTGGGCGATACGAGTTTGCAGCAAGCCCGGTTGGATGCCACCCTGGATTTCATCGGCGACCGGCCAAGCGGTCAGTTGCGGCTGAACCTGGCGGGGCTCGACGTCAAGGACTGGGATTCCGTCGACACCCTGGAGCTGAGCATGGACGGCGATTGTCTGGCCCATCAGCTCAAGCTCGACTTGGCCACTATGTACGGCACGCTTGACCTGATGGCGCGCGGTGGGCTCAATGTCTGTCGCTGGGGCCAGCTCTCGGCTTGGAGTGGGACGGTCGAGACGATGGCAATCGACGACACACCGGCAGGCCGTTGGTGGCTTCAGCAGCCGTTGACGCTGTCCGTCACCCGCGAACGCGTCTTGGCCGACGCCGCTTGCCTGGTGGAATCCCGTGGCCTGGGCGGGCGCTTCTGCCTGCGAGGGCTCGATATAGGCACGCGTGGGCAAGCTGCGGTTGGGCTCGAGCAAGTCCCCATGGATCTGTTGCTGGTTCCCTTCGATCTGGGCTTCACCCTGACCTCGAACTTGTCAGGCGAGCTTGAGGCGTCCTGGCGCGACGGGAGCACACTGGAGAGCATCGCCGGGCACCTCCAAGTGGATCGCGGGCACCTCCAGCCGCTGGTAGAGGACGACGACCTGCTGGATCTGGTGTTCGTGCGTCTGGATTTGACGCCGGAGGCGGAGTTCCTGCGGGTCACGCTGGAGGCTTTAGTGGAAGGCGATAGCCGCCTGAGCGGCCAGGCACAAATCGCCGATCTCCAGGATCCCGGCTCGGCCGTCATCGATGCGCAGGCACGCCTCGACTTGCCCGACATCGGTGTCTTTCTCCGCCTGGTACCCGAACTCGATCAGCTGGGTGGGCGCCTGGGCGGCGAAGTTCGCGCGAGTGGCGCCCTGCTCGGTCCCCGCCTCACCGGACAGCTGCGGCTGGATGATGGGCTGGCGGTGCATGCCCCGCTCGACCTTCGGATGGAGGACGTCGTGGTGACGCTGGATCTCACCGAAAACAGTGCCAGTTTGCGCAAGAGCATGCGCGGGGGCGAGGGAACGTTGGCGCTGAGCAGCGACCTGACCCTGGTCGAGGAGCAGTGGCAGTTCGATACCCGGCTCAAGGGCGAGCGCTTCCGCCTCTCCGATGTCCATTGGCTCCGTCTGAGCGCCAGCCCGGATATTCGTCTGTCGCGTTCCGCCGATGGGCTGCTGAGCATCGACGGCGACATTCGGATTGATGAGCTACGGGCTGGCATGCCCCCGGGCAGCGAACAGCGCATCAACGCTTCGCCCGACCGTCACGTGTATGGCGAAAGTGGTGAAGATGACCCCGGCGCCGGATTCGGTCGGAGGCTGCAGGGCCGGCTGGGTCTGGACCTGGGCCAGGATGCCCGGACCAGCGCGCTGGGGATGCAGGCCAGCCTCGCCGGCATCCTGGAATTGTTATGGGACGGGGAGTCGAGCATGCCAAGCGCGCGGGGGGTGATCAGCATTCCGCGTGGTTCCTACCAGGCCTACGGGCAGAACCTGCAAATCTATGACGGCCAGGTGATGTTTACCGGTAAGGCCATCGATAACCCCGGCCTGGACGTGAACGCCATCCGCGAGATCTTCGGCGACCCGCGGGTCCAAGCGGCCGGCGTGCGCATTCGGGGCAGCGCCCGGAATCCGCGCATTACCCTGTTTACAGATCCTCCGACCAGCCAGGAGATGGCCATGTCCTATCTCCTGGCTGGTACAAATCTCGGCCAGGTTGATAGTCAAGCTGCCATCAGCATCGGCCTTTACCTGCTGCCGCGGCTGTTCGTCAGTTACGGCATCGGCCTGTTCGAAGCAGGCAATGTGCTCGCGGCCCGCTATGAGTTGTCCAGACGGTGGGGCATACGCGCCGTTTCGGGAGACCGGGAAACCGGGATCGATTTCAGCCTGGCCATTGATCGCTGAACGCCCAGCCTGATGATCTGCGGCCAGGGATCGCTCAGGTGTGACTGTGGCGGTATCTCCGATAAAGGAGAGCAACGGCCAGCGCAATCAGGCCAACGATCACGGAGCCGGCGACCCAGGCGTCGATCCTGTGTATCACATGCACGATCTGATCAAGATGAAGGTCAATGCCATGGCATGCCAACCATGCCGGCGGTGCTCGCATGCAGCTTGCGCCGGTCGTCGAAGAGCCGGTCGTGGTCGGACAGGGTTGCTGTTCTCAAGTTCATGTAGCTTCACGTTTCTGGGTGGAACATCCTCTGAGCAACGAGGGGGTGAGGCTACATTCTAGAATTCATCCCACGGATCGGCCCTTCTCCGCGCGGCAGCTTCGCCCAACCGTGCGTCATGCCGGGTTGGGTGTGGTGCCTGCGAGCGAACATTACGGATTAAGGGGGATAGTATTCTACGGACCTGCAAACAACTCGACTGCACGTTAGGCCATCCAACGACTTCCTGAAACTTCAACGCGGCCAAAAAAGCCCGGTTTCACAATTGTTGCCGCAATTCGAATGTCCTCGACTGTAAGAATGTACTCCCATCAGAGTTGGAACGGAGAATCACGATTGGTTAGACGACCCGTCGCGAATGCAAGGGCCGTCGCTGCGGCAAACGTATCTGCAAAGGCCTGCGTTCGAATTAAACGGGCGTCGCTCAAAGCAAGCTTGGTTTCACTAACCTCCACTAGCGACGCGAGCCCATTCTCGTAAAGCCCAAGCGCGGTCTCGAAGGTCTCTTGCCCCGCGTCAACAAGCGGACCCGATGCCGAATAGGCAGCGAGGCTAGTCTGCAACAGGCTGTATGCTTCAACAATTTCTCGAGCGGCAGAATTCCGCATCTCTAGCAGGTCCTCCTCGGCAGCTTGTGACTGTAGCCGCGCCTGCGCTTGCAGAACCTCGCGCCTTCCCCCATCAAATAGCGGTACAGTCACAACAACACCAACGAGGTAGTTGTCCAGGCGATCCGTCCTCGACACACGCCCATGGAATCGGCTGTCCGTAATACCAAAACGTCCGTAGGTTGGGCCAATGTTGGCCAACGCGGCGACCGTCGGGCGGGATTGCGCTTCCGCGAGTGTCACTTCAGATCGCGTGGCGCGAACGCGAGCAAGGGCCGCCTGGATGTCAGGCCGTTTTGCGAGGGACGACTGAATCATCTCGTCGAGCGGAGCCGGTAAATCCTTCGGCAACCGCCTGTCCGAAAGGTCCGCAATTTGCATTTCGCTAGTCGGCGAAAGCCCCATGTCCTGCATGAGCGCCGCATGGCTCGTGGTGACACGAGTCTCAGCTAGCCTCAAATCAAACTGGGCTCGGGCCTCGATCTGCCGCGCTTGCGCAACCTCGGCCTTGATTGCCAACCCGTCCCGTAGCCGCTCTTCAGCAACTTCGCGCAAGGCCGCCGCATCCTTGACCCGTTCCTGATTGATCCGAACCTCCGCGCGAGCTGCCAAGAGCCTCAAATAAGCCTCGCTTACCTCGAAGATGACCGCTTGATGGGCGCCATGGAAAAGTATGTTGCTTGCCAGTGCGGTTTGTTCAGCGATGTCACGGGCGGCATCCCGTGCCCCAAAATCGAATAAAAGCCATTCGACGGTAAGATTAGGGACGAGTTGTGAGCCCTCGGCCGTTAGACGCCCTGCACCAATTCCCAGCTCCGGTATAGCCGGCTCAACACGACTCACTCTTTCATACCCAGCTAAAATGTTTGCGGAGAGTTGGGGCAGATACGTCGAACGGACAACCTCGACAGCTTTTGCGGCTTCACGCGCGCGCAACCAGGCTGCACGGGTTGTCGGCCTACTGCTCTGTGCAATATCAATGAGCTCGGGCAACGTGTATACGCGATCTGCATCAATATCCATTGACACCGCTGGCGCCAGCCGCTGCACGGCACTGACGGACCTCGCATCCTGAGCATCAAGCACATCCGCTGGCAGGGAAAAATCCACAACATCTGCCGGCGATGGTCTGTCCCAGACTGGTAGTGCGGGATCTGGGGATATCGAGACAGGACCACGTTGCGAGCACCCCAGCGTAGTGCCAAGAAACACGACAAGGACCACTGCGTTAAGCTGGAGTCTCATTCGCCATACCTTCGCGTGACAAAGTCACGATCAGATTTCGTGCGCGCCCAATTACTTCGTCGCCGGGTTCACGTCCGGTGTCAAGGCGTGCTGTTTCGTGCCGAGCCGCGGCAACCAGGGCAGGCGCGAGATCTTCACCGTCGGTGATCTTAATAAACGGTAGGAGCCGCGCAAGGTGAACCGCAGCAGCGAGCCGTCTTTCGCTCCTTCGCGCATCTTCACCTGCAGGGGTGGGCCACTCGAACTTCATCACTTCGTCGGCGTGCTTGGCAGCACCAATACGACGATGAACAGACTCAAACCGATCTTCACCGCGAAGCACCCTCGCCATGGCTTCGAGCGCGGCATTGAGCTCGGTGTCACGCGCGTCCTTCGCACTCTCAGGCCAAATTAACGAAAAAACGAGCCCCATGACACCAATCCCTACCAGGATACCGAGGATACGATAGCCAGCATCCGCCAGGTCGTAGTTGGGCCCGAAGTTCAGCGGCGAGCCAGGGAGAACGCAGATGAAGAAAGCCAGGGCGATCTGAAACCCGGCGTACTGCACGCGGTAAGAGCCTGTCGCGACCCAGCCAGCAAGAAAGCTTCCGGTAGCGACCAGCAGGAAAAGATGCCCAGAATCACTAAGATGTGGCACGACGAAATAGACGGCGAATACACCCATTCCTACCCCGATCAAACATCCAATGATGCGCAAGCTGCTCTTATGAAAAGTCTCTCCAGCAGTTCCAAGGGCAACAACGAAACACGTCACCATCGCGGTATGAATTTCGAAAAGGCCGATACTGGTATAAAGCACGTAAGTCAGAAATACAGCCAGAAGAACCTTGAGCGCGAACTGCGTATAAACAGGATTTTCGAAAGCATCGGGCTGCAGAAAGGCGCTTTTCCCCTGAGCTTTTGATTGACCGCGTTCGGCACTTTTTCCACGATTTTCAGCATAGGCATGCGCCGCCTCCGAAACGGGACCACCTCCGGATGGCAAGGCGATCCTCTTCCCTGCTGCCATACCTCGCAGCAGGGGACCGAGCTCCGGTTCCGGACGACCCGCGACCGCGGCCGCCTGTGCGGTTACCAGCAGGTCATAGCTCGCCGAAAGCGCGGCAACCAGGCGAGCATGGTCGCGAGCCGATATTTGGCCCAGAAAACGCCCCATCCGGACGTATTTCTGACCTGGCTCATTGCCTTCCCGGACCAGTCCATCGGCTGCGTCCGGATCGCCACCTTCGGCAAGTCGAGCGGATTCAAGCAATCGGTCCCGAAGCTTCTCTTCGACCAGACGTCGCGGGCTGCGTCCTGCGAACACCCCAAGAGCCACGAGTAAAACCATCGGAACGAACACCACCATCCAGATCCACGTCAGAGCGTGCAGCACCAATTCCGGCATTGCGATGTAGTCATAGGCAGACAAGATAAACACGAGGATGAAGCCCAGCAGACCAGCTGGCTCCCCGAGCTTACTGGCCCGCGCCAGCCACATGGCGCCAAATGTCACGATTCCCATCATTGCGAGCCGCAAGGAAGGTTCATCCGCGACAATCATCATTAGGACAATACTGATCGCACAGATAACGGTCGCGGCTAGAATCAATCCGACGCCGATCAAAATGTTCTCGCCGGCATTGTCTCTGTACATCAGAAAGATCAGGTAGCAGGAAAGCAACGCGAGGGGGACTTGCAGGGCCATCGACACAATCGCTGTCAGCCCACAAAGTAAGGCAATATGCAGAGTCATCTCCATGCGTCCCGCGAAGGGCCGGAGATCGTCAAGTACTGACTGTAAAAGGCCCCGCTTCGACGATCTGGAAAAGCTACTCATCTGCCGAACGGATGGTCACGGAAGCGGAGGCACCGATTCGCATTAACCCCTCCGGAGGATCCTCGAGACGAATGTTGACCGGGAAGCGCTGTGCCACTCTCACCCAGTCGACCGAGCTGTCAATGATCGGCAGACCTATAATGCTGATCTCATCCGTGGTCCGCACCCCATAGCCAATACTCTGAACACGACCACGCAAGCGCTCCGTCGGTGCCGACATTACAAACACGTCGACGGGAGCGTCAACTTTCACCCGTGGGAGCTCGGTTTCACGGAAAAGGGCTCTTACCCTCCAGTCACGGACATCGATGAGTGAAAACAAGGGGGTCCCAGGGGCCACGATAGTCCCGATACCAAGATCGATGCCGGTGACCCGACCCGAGATTGGCGCATGGACCCGGGTATCGCGTAATTCCCGCTCTGCCAGGCTTAGCGAGGCAAGTGCAAGGTCGACCTGTGCCTGACGCGCATCCGGCGTACCCACTAGGGATTGTGCGGACTGTCTCTGCATTAGGGCTTCATTGAGTGAGATTTGCGCATCCTGATGAAGCGTCCGAGCGTCATCCACTTGCTGCGCTGTAACCATCCCTCGGGGCTGAAGATTCTCGAGTCTCTGAAGCGTTTGCCGAGTAAGCTCGACATGGTTGCGGGCCCGATCGACCTGACGATCGGCAATTTCGACATTGGTTTCCTCTACTGCAATCAGGCGCTCGCCTGTTGCTAGTTCGGCTTCAGCGGTGCGTAAGATCGCTCGCGCCTGGTCCACGCGCAGTTGGTAAGGCTCCGGGTCGATGCGGAACAGCAGGTCGCCAGCTTCTACCAGAGCATTGTCCTCGACAAGTATCTCAACGACATGGCCCGGTACGTTACTCGATACGGGGACGACTGTAGCGGTGACCGAGGCATGATCCGTGCTCAGAGTCGTCTGGCGCTCTTCCATGACGAAGATTACGGCGGCAACGGCACCAAGGATAATCGCAATGCTGGCAAATCGCGCGAAAACAATCCGAATTTTCAAGCGGCGTGTTTCGGCGGGGTCGATCTCGTCGCTCACGAGCCCAGCCCTCCGGTCCAAAATGCCCAAATCATGATTCCACTAAGGATCGCCGCCCCAAGGTACGTCATTTGGGGCATTACCAGATGTTCATGCAGACCGATTCGAACGAACAGGAACCTCAAAACAACCGAGCAAACGACACCAAGCAGTCCCGCAATCAACCAAATGGGGAAGAATGAGCCATACAACGAAAGCGATGGAGAATGAACGTGTGCCGAACACCCGGAAATCATGCCCGGCAACAAGATAACGATTGCGGAGGGCCGCAGTCGGAGATACCGTAGGCGCCTCATGGAAACGCTCTCGGCGACGAAGTCCGTATCGGCTTCAATCATACCTCAACCTTTCGAAGAGACGCGTCGTCACCTTCGGCCCATCGTAATCTGGCTGGACTGCGCTGCAGTAGCCATCCGTGTTCTGGCTGCGAGCATAGCAGAAAGCCGAAGAGCACCCAACGTGGAGGAGGTTGCGAGGTGTCGATGAGCACGCGGATGACGTACGCATCCCGCAGCAGCGCTTTGTGTTCGGCACCGTCCAGACCCCAGTCGGCATTGCAGTCCGCACAGAGCGCGGCCAACTCCGGGGTCTGCGTGAAGAGATCCCGGATCAGCGCGCGCAGCGTCGGCTGTCCAGAGCTCGAGGCCGGGGTAACAGCAAAGGCCACGGGGATTTCGTACTGGCTAGAGTGCCTGCGGCAGGCGTTTCCCCACAGTATTAGTGAGGTTCCGATGGCAGAGTTTTGGACTCGAAGAACCGTGTCCGCTGGCTTGCTTTTGATTTTGGCCGCCCCTGCGCTGGCGGGATCGCCACGCAATCTGGTCCAGGATATTGACAATTGCCGAAGTATTCGGGACCCTCAGCAGAGACTGGTCTGCTTCGATCGCCTGCTCGAGTTGCCCGTCAACGAAGCTGAGGAGCCTGCGGCAGCGGGTGTAGAGACGGTCTCTCGCATGAATCTATTTTGGGAACTGGACGATCAGGCGCACAGTGGACGAGGTCGCATTCGCACCTACCGGCCCTTGCTGGCCACCCCAGCGCGCTGGAGCAGTTCGCCAAATGGCAGGCCGTCTTCGCCGACTGGCGAGGCNATTGACGATTTCCCCCTCGATTCGGTGGAAGCGTTTGTCCGCCTGAGCCTGCGCACTAAGGTCTGGGACAACCCAATCGGCGACAACGGGGATATCTGGTTTGCCTACACCCAGACTGCTTGGTGGCAAGCCTATAACACCGACAACTCCTCCCCGTTTCGCGAGACCAACTACATGCCCGAGGTTTTTTCGGTCTGGCGCACCGGGCTCCCGCTGGGCGAGCGCTGGCGCTGGGAAATGCTGAGCCTCGGTTTGAAGCACCAGTCCAACGGACGCGGCTCCGTGCTGGGTATTTCCCGAAGCTGGAACCGCATCTACGCGAACTTCGGTTTCAAGGCGCGAAACACCGAGGTCTACCTGCGCCCCTGGGTTCGGGTCTTCCGTGAAGATCCCGACGATAACCCCGACATCGAGGACTTTCTGGGTTACGGCGATCTTCATGTCATTCGCCACATGAACCAGAGCCGTCTCGAAATGACTACTCGACTGAACCCGTCAACCAGCAAGGGAATGATCCAACTGGGCTATCACTTCCCTCTGGTTGGTGACCTGCACGGCTATGTGTCCGTGTTCAGCGGCTATGGCGAGAGTCTGTTGGACTACAACCACCGCCAGACAACGGCGAGCGCCGGCATTTCGATGTTCCAGTTCTAGCACTGATCGTACATCCCGTGAGGTATTACCGACTCGTCCTGGTTGTGCTATGACGGGCATTCAACACGGAGGCACGGATTAGCTTGATGCCGATGCGCAAGGATGCCAAGTTGGGGGCGTTTTCGGAGGAACTCCGCACTTTCTATTGGAAAGGCTTTGAATAGGATCCAAGTTCAGGTTTCAATCACGTAAAAAAGGCAGGAGGATGACTTAATGGATGATTTAACCCGCATGTCGCCTTGGGATATGTTCAACCTCGAAGTGCCGGAAGATGAGATGCCGCGTACCGGCATGCACCCGCGCGCCGCCAAGGCCATCGTCAGCAGCCAGGCTTGGACCGATGCCCGGCCCGAGATGAACCTGTCGTCCTTCGTCACGACCTTCATGGAGCCTGAAGAGGTCGAGGTTGCGCGGGAGAACATACTCAAGAACCACATCGACCACGACATGTATCCGCAGCTGTTCGCCATGGAAAACCGCATGGTGAAATGGTTGCACGCGCTGTGGAACGGGCCGAAGGATGTCGAGCCTTACGGCGCGGCTACCGTAGGTTCGTCCGAAGCCTGCATGCTGGCAGGCTTGGCGCACAAGTGGAACTGGCGACAGGCGCGCGAAAAGGCGGGCAAGGACAATACCCGCCCGAACATGGTCACCGGCGGCAACGTACAGATCGTGTGGAAAAAGTTTCTGCGCTACTTCGACGTCGAGCCGCGCATCGTGCCGCTCAAACCCGGCAACTACCGCCTGACGGCCGAACACCTTGAAGAATATGTTGATGAGAACACCATCTGTGTAGTAGCCATCGCCGGCCAGACCTTCACTGGCGAGGACGACGATATCCAGGAAATCCACGATTGGCTGGATGACTATGAAAAGCGCACCGGGATTTCAATTCCCATGCACATCGACGGCGCTTCAGGCGGATTCGTCAACCCGTTCTGCTATCCAGACTATGAGTGGGACTTCCGCCTGCCGCGCGTGCAATCAATCAATGCATCCGGGCACAAATTCGGCCTGGTGCCGCCGGGGCTGGGCTGGGTGGTCTTCCGCGAGCGCAAGATTTTTAACGAGGAACTGATGTTCTACGTGAACTACCTGGGCGGGGAGATGCCCACCGCGACGCTGAATTTCTCGCGTAATGCTGCCCAGATCTCCTTGCAATACTACGGATTCATCCGGCTTGGCTTCGCAGGCTACGAACGGATCATGAAGCAAACGGTGGCCAACTCGCAGTACCTCCGTGATCTGCTGGTGAAAAGCGGTTATTTCGACATTATGAACGAAACCCAGCGCATACCGGTCGTAGCCCTCACTCTGAAGGACCAGTTCAAGAACTTCAGCGAATTCGATGTCTCGGCCAAGGTCAGGGAGCGCGGCTGGGTATTGTCGGCCTACACGATGCCGCCGGCCGCCGAAGAAATACGTTCCCTGCGCATCGTCGTGCGACCGCATCTCAACCGCAATGTCTTGAAAGGCTTGTCCGAGGACATCGTTGCGGCATGCAAATGGCTGGAAGAGCACGGAGGCAACGCTACGCCGCCGAAGCTGCACCCTGCACACAAATCGACCCCCAGCAAGTGTTGAAGGGTTCCTAAAGCGAACATGGATACGGCTCTCCGTTTCGCGCGGTCGGAGCGAGAGAGCCCATTCGCCACCGCCTTATCGACAGGCGGAACTCATTGGCTGCCGCGCATCCCTGTTTTCAACCTGCTGGCGCTGGTCTTGGTGCTCGCGCTGGTAGATGTCCACGCAGCGTCTGACGAGCGGCCGCTCGCGCCGCTCGACGTTTCGAGTCCAAGCGCCACGCTGACTTCTTTCCTTGAGCAGGCCAGTGAAGTCGAGCGCGCCTTCCTCGCGTACCGCGACAATCCGACGCACGCCGGAGCCAGGGCTATAGAATCCAGCGTGACTCGCGCGGCCGCTCTGTTCGACAGCAGCGAACTACCGCGAGCCGTGCGCAGCGAGGTCGCCAGTGCCTCTTTCGGCTTCCTGTACGACATCCTGCTGAGACTGCCGCCGGATGATTTAACCGCCGCGCTGGATGCCCGTTGGGAAGAAGAAACCGGAGATTTTTGGCGGGTACCCGATACCGAGATTACCATTGTCCAGATAACCGAGGGGGAACAGACGGGCTCGTGGCTGTTCTCAGCCCGCACGCTGAGACGTCTGCCCGAATTCCACCGTGCCATCATCGATTTCCCTCTGCGGCGGCCTAGCGCCGTTGACAACTGGCATCTGGCGCAGAGCAACCTGTCTGGGCCCCTGTTTTTCGAGCGGTTCAACGAGCCCCTACCACCCTGGCTGAGCCAGACGACCTGGCTGGAGACGCCCCTGTGGAAGCTTCTGCTCACCCTGTGCCTATGGTTCATCACGGCGGCGGTTATGCTGTCCTGGCTGCAGGTTCTGAGCCGCCTAACGTCCGGCTTTGGGAGCCTCGGCCAGATGCTGGTCCAACTCAGTGCGCCGGCTCTACTCGCACTCATGGTGCACTTGGCCCGTCACTTCACCGCAGTCGAGGTCAACTTGAGCGGCGGAGCTTTTGTTCAGGCCGAGCGATCCCTCACCTTGCTGACGCTCTATGTGGCAGCCGCCTGGGCAGCCTGGTTGATGATCCGGGTGATCTCCGAGGTCTTCATTGCCTTGTCTTCGGAAGCGGACCGAGCCTACAACTCCAACCTGTCTCGAATGGTGGGGCGCCTGCTGGGTATCGTTGCCGTGGCTTTGCTAGTTATTGCCGGCTTGAACGAGGTGGGGGTGCCTGCCCTGGGGGTTGTCGCCGGGCTGGGTTTCGGCGGCTTCGCGCTGGCGCTGGCCGGGAAATCCACGTTTGAGAACCTGTTTGGCGGGCTGACATTGTTCGCCGATAAACCATTCCGAGTGGGTGACTTTATCAATTATGAAGACGGGGCAGGGGTGGTGGAGAGTATTGGGCCGCGCTCGTCACGCATGCGTGGCCGGGACGGCACCTTGACGGCCGTACCCAACACCGAACTGGTGACCGTGCGGATAAAAAATTATACCGCGCGCAACAAGTGCCAGTTTCTGCATACACTTGGCGTTCGCTACGAAACCACGCCGGATCAGCTGAAGTGGCTGATCCATCAGATCCGCGAGATGCTGGCATCGCACCCTCTGGTGGATGAGAGCCCCGGAATGCCGCGCGTCCGTCTCCTGCGCTTCGGCGAATCGGCGATCCATATCGAGGCTCGTGCCGACGTGATGACGACCGAGTACGGCGAGTTTCTAGAAGTTCAGCAGGAACTTCTGCTCGAAATCATGCGTCTGGTCGATCGCGCCGGGTCACGCTTGGCCACCCGCACGCAAACGCTCATGTTGGCCAACGACGTCGGGATCGACCCGGAGTCCCAACAGCGCGCTGACCGGGCCGGTCGCAACCTCCCACCGGAGAGCAACAGCTCCCCGGACGAATCGAACGGTTCCGAAGAGCGCTGAAAAGGCGTATTCACGGCGGCCCGGTCAGGGGAGTGCTTCAAAAGCCTCGCTCAGGTCAGCAACAGAACGATAACGAGGCCCCACAGCGTCAGCAGCGTGTTGCTGACAGCGTATGGCACGGTATAACCCAGCATGGGGGCATTGCTCTTCGCCACCTCCGCCACCATCGCAACCGACGCGGTTGATGTTCGTGCGCCGCCGCAGGCGCCAAGATTGATCACCGGGTCGAAGCGGAACAGATACTTCCCGATCAGTGGTGCCAGGATCATGGGAATCGAGGTGGCGAACAATCCCCACAGGAATATTTCGATGCCGACGGTTTGCAGGCCCGAAATGAAAGTCGGACCGGCGGTGATGCCGACCACGGCGATGAAAACGTTCAGGCCGACCGAGTTCATGAACCACAAGGTCGCGCTGGGAACCCCACCGACCTTGGGCGTGAAGCTGCGGATCCAGCCCAGCAACAGGCCAGCGATCAGCGCCCCGCCGGCGGTGGACAAGGTGATGGGCACACCTTCGACCGGCACGACGATCGCACCCAGCAGTCCGCCGAGCACGATGCCCGCTCCGACCATGACCATGTCGGTAACGCTAGTGGGGCGGTCTGCGTATCCAAAGCGCTCGGCGGCGTGCTCGGTGTGCTTGCGCGTCCCAGTGATAGAAACAATGTCCCCGCGGTGCAGTTCAGTCTGGGCAAAGACCGGAATGTCCACGCCCATCGACCCACGCCGGATGCGCGTTACGTAGATGCCGCGGGTGGCTTCGTCCTTTGCCAGATCAATAAGCTTCTTGCCGTTGGCTTCTTTGCTGGTGATGAACACATCAACTGATTCAACCGGAATGCTCAGCAATTCCCTGTCGGCGACTTCGGTCGCATGGTTGCTCCATTCGACCAGCGTCTCGTGTTTGCCGGAGACGGCAACGATATCGCCCACTTCTAGCACGGTGTCCTGATCGAAAGGGATCACCTGCCCGCCTCGACGCAGATTTTCCAGGAATAGTCGTTCCCCCGGCAGCTGTTCGGCTTCGGCCACGGTCTTTCCGGCGACCACGCCCGGCTTGGTCAGCTCGAAAGCCCGCAGCACGTATTGATCCCAGGCAGAGTGCAGCCCATCATCCGGTGTTCCGGCCGACATTTCTTTTTCGAAGCGGGCGCACTCCTTGGCCATGTCGACCCGCAGCAGCTTCGGACCCAAGAACGCGATGATCCAGCCAGCACCAATGGTGCCGAACAGGTAAGTCACTGCGTAGGCCACGGGTATCAGATCAAGCTGCGCCTGAATTTCCTCGGCTGGCTTGTCCAACCGGCTGATCGCGTCCGTGGCCAGTCCGATCGAGGCCGAGATGGTCTGAGATCCGGCCAGGAGGCCGGCCGCAAGGCCTGGTCCGTAACCTGCAATGAGGGCCGCCACATACACCGAAGCCAAACACAGACCTGAAATCAGGACGGCGAACAGCGCCTGTGGCATCCCGTCGCTGGCGATCCCACGAAAGAACTGCGGACCGACCCCGAAGCCGACAGCGAACAGAAACATAATGAAGAAGATCGACTTGATCTGCGGCGAGATCTCGATGCCGATCTGACCAATAAGCACACCCGCCAGTAGCGTACCGGTTACGGCTCCCAAGCTGAAACTCCCCAGCTTAATCGACCCGACCCAGTAACCGATGGCCAGCGTGAGGAATATCGCTAGCTCGGGGTTCTGTTGCAGCGTGTGGGTGGTCCAGTGCCATAGCTCCATGTTGTTCCCCCAATGACGATTAAGCTTGACGTTTAACGCTGAAGTGCCGTCTGCCGATTTCTCCGGAGTTGCAGAAAACCTAGAGGCTACCCGTTGTCGGCAACCTGGTCGGACGATATCACAAACGCCGGTTCAAACGCTCGCCATTGAGTGGCATTCCCGTATTTGTAACAAGTTTTTGCCTCCGCACCCTTAACCAGACCTCGTTCCATGGAGGTAACCGCTATAGGGGTGCATCTACACGATCGAGCAGCGCACACGTCCAGGAGCTTCTTGGCCGATGGCAGGAGTAGATGCCTCACGGGTCCCTGCGTCTGTTACTGGGATACCGACCTTCCTTGCCACGATCTTCCTGTGCTTAACGCTCGGGGCCTTTCCCGGCTCGCGAAACCGCACTTCAAATCATGACGCAGGTCAGTATGTCTGCGTTGTTACTTGCGGGTTTACCCGGCCTGCGGCATTCATCCGGTAGGCCCTGGATGTTGCGGTTTGGATAATTCTATCGACGGCCGCGACCGATGTTTTCTTCAGCGTCCTTCATCCAGGCGACCACGCTGGCTGAAACCCGCTGCGTCTGGTTAATACTTTGAAATCCGATGCCGCCAACTGAGTCAAGCATGGGCTTACGCCAATGGCTCAAGGAGCCTCTGAACAACTATGCACTACCACGAATAATTGTTCAGAGGCGATTCACCGCACCCGAAGCAATATCGGAAGGCAAGAAAAAACCCTTCGCCCCTGTGTGGTGACGCGGGTGAGGGGTTTGGCTGCATTTCCTGAAACTTCTCTATATCCTGCCCCGGCTTACTGACCTTGCTCAGTACCTGAAGGCTGCCGTCGCCTCGCGTGGGCCGTGCGCAATATCTTTGAGCTCGACGTGACGAACCTGGTTGACGCCGGCCAGTGCCGGTAGATCGATGTGGATGAAGTTGAGACTGTCGTAAGTGCGCAGGTACAAATGCTTTTGTTGTAGATCGATCAGCGAAGTCCAGGAGGTGTACTCCGAGGTGTAAACACGATCGTGCGACACGCCCGGAGCCGTGATGTTGGCGATCTGGTCACGGAAGCGGTTGTCGATGGTGATCCCGCGTGGCCGGTCGAAATTGTTCATGATCCGCGACAGCGTGGCGATCGCGGCGGCCGGATCCTTGACATTCTCGGCGAACTGCGAGTAGTAAACGGCACGAACAAAGCGCCCTACCGAGGTGTTGGAGGCCGGCAGTGCGGCCGTTGCAATACCCGAGTCTGGTTGTTCGAAGCGCATGTCACCCAGATCCAGCTTGGATTGATCGATGTTGGTCAGGTGTGTGTAGTTATTCATGTTGGTCATGTGCCACGAGAATTCCGGGCCATTAGTCATAACGCCGAGCGGGTTGTCGATGACTTTTTGCTCGCCACCGGAAAACTCGATCACGATTGAGCGGCCGGTGGCATCATGTAGCGTGTAGTGGAATGGGGTTTTCAGCAATCCGGCGGGCAGCAGCGAAGTCACCATGACCGGTTGGGCTTCCAGCGCCTTCTTGACTTCACTAACCGTGCCAAATTGCGACAGCGCCCACGCGCCTAGGTCAATAGCCGCCAGCACCGCGTGGGTATTGTCGACCATGGCCTGCGGGCCTTCCGTGTTGGCATAGGCCAGCACGCTGAAAGTCAGGCCCTCGTCGTTGACGCCTTCGGCCACCTTGACGTCATGCGTAACCGGATCCGGGACGGTGACTGCCAGGAAAGCGTGACTGCCGGTGAATTCCAACACGTGATGCTTGTCGCCTTCCGATCCGAAGCGCGTCCCCGCCGGAAAGTAAGATACCTTATAGGGCAGTTCCATGGGTAGCTCCATGGTACGGCCAGCATAATGCTTTCCTTTCGCATCGGTGTACAGCAAGGAGGTGCAGGCCAGAGCGGCCGGAACAAAAGCCGCGCTGGCGACGGCCAGCGCCACAGCGCCGAATTTAGTGCGGAATGTGTTAAGCATAATAGATGTTAGCCTGAGTTGACTGGGAGTAATTGCAATTCTATTGTCAAAAAAATAGCTTTCAATCTTAACTCTGAATCTCGCCCAAGTTCCGGCCTGTGTTGATAAATATCTAGATTCCGCGGAAAACGAAGGGCTCTGCCGCGGCGAATTGATCAAGCGCGTTTCCCGCATGCACTTGGCCATCGGCAAGCTCAAGCTTTCTCACCAGAGCGCTGGGGG